>JAEEGG010005867.1_pt1 | contig 28974 bp, 21 predicted proteins | sample 9134161 | NCBI WGS metagenome assembly JAEEGG01 (sample SAMN16246543, study PRJNA631951) | gut metagenome | biome: gut microbiome; feature: rumen; material: CR-attached | host: Bos | place: Iran: Karaj | collected 2018-10 | reverse complement strand
CCCGCCATTCGAGAATTCTCTTTGACAATTACGGCATCACGACGCCCATGGAAGCCTACCATGACTTCAACAAAGAAAAGGTCACGCCCAAGTACGTCGACTTTTTGAAGAACACCGGCGACATCGCTCTCGTAAGCGATGCTGGAACTCCCGGCGTTGCAGACCCAGCATTCAACCTTGTGCGAGAATGCGTCCGCGAAGGCATTGACGTCCGCGCTATTCCGGGGCCGTGTGCTATGATTACCGCACTTGTCTCTTGTGGCATGCCAACCGACCACTTTACGTTCCAGTATTTCTCTCCCAAGAAGAGCGCCCAGCGCATCCACTTGCTTGAGAAGTTGAAAGACGAAGAAGCGACACAGATTTTCTACGCCAGCCCGCACAACATCGACAAGTTCGTCGAAGAAATCAAGCTTGTCTTTGGCGATATCAAGATTGCGTTAATGCGCGAGCTCACCAAGAAGTTCGAGGAACACCTCATCGGAACACCGACGGAAATTTCTGCGCACTTCAAATCGCACCCGCCTAAAGGCGAATTCGTACTCGTGTTCAATCCCCAAGATAAAAGCGGTCTGTGAGATTCGGGCATGAGGTCGAGCTTCGCTCTCTGAGCACGCTACGCTTTCGGCTATGAGCAAATTCTAAAAAGCACTCAACCTCACAATCCCATACCAGACAACCTCAAAGCGAAGCGACCCCAAAGGCGCAACGCGCCGACCCCATAGCTAAAAATGACTTCTAATCAAATTTTAAATAAACTGAAGACTCTTCCGCGGGCGTACAAGGTTTACGTTTCGGTTCTAGTGGCAATTGAATTTGTACTGTTCCTGTTGCGTCCAGAGACGCCAGGGCTTTACCTGCAACGTCCACAGCTTTTGCCCATCGCTGCCGCCATCCCATTTTTGTTCTTCAAGAACGCACGCCGTCCGTTTGCACGGTTCATGAACACATACGGCATTATCGTCTTTGCGTTCCTTGCGTTGGATTACCTTACACGCAGCCATGCCGGGCTTTTCCAGATTGTCACAACGTTCATCCCGATGATGCTTTACTGGTTTGCATTGTTCATCCGCTGGAACGTCAAGCTCTTTAAGCAAAAAGAAGCACGCATCGCAATCGCCTTAGCAGTAATTTCCTGGGGATTTCTCGCTTTTGCATTCCCGCCGTTGCCTCTTGGCCCAGCCACTCTCGTTTTGCTTGTGCCGTGGTTCATCATGCTCAACAAGTACAATCGCGAGACCGCCGTCTTTGCGACGTTCTGGGCGAGCATGGTCTACAACACCATCAATTACTATTGGATCCGCAATGTGATGAATGTCGAGACAGCACCTTCGGGACTTATCTTCCTTGGGCTCATTCTCCTCATCGCCTACTTAAGCTTGTTCAACGTCCTCGCCGCATTTGCTTACTCTACCGCAAAGAATTTAAAGATTAAAGGCAAAGCGTACTTACTCGTACTCTTCCCCGTTTTCTTTGCATCAATCGAAATGTTCCGCACGCACGGTGATTTTGCTTTCCCGTGGAACCACCTCGGTTACACATTCGGCAATCACCTTGAACTGATCCAAGCGCTTTCCATCATTGGCGTTTTCGGCTACACAATCCTGATCGTCACCTCGAACCAAGTTGTCGCTTACGCATTCTTGCAGAAAGGCCGCAAGAAGCTCGCACTCTTTGCTGTTCCGTTCGTGATTTTCATGACACTTTTGATTCACGGCTCTTGCGTGCTTTCATCACCGGAAGCCGCTCCGTACTACAACGCAAGCGCACCTGAAAATCCATCCATCGCGATGGTACAACCAAGCATTGCCCAAGGCGCCAAGTGGAGCAAAGCCCGTTTTGATTCCATTATCACAAAGACATTCAACATGGCTTTGGACAGCGTTCAACCAGGCACCAACCTGATCCTCCTCGCCGAAACTGCCATCCCAGACCACATCCGCAGACAGCCTTTAGTCCAAAGACGTTTGCACCAGATGGCCGACATGAGAAACTCTAGCATTCTCACGGGTGCGCTCGACTACAAGCGCGTCTCGGACGACATCAACAACCCGCGCCGGTTTGAAATCTACAACGCAGCATTCCTCTTTACTCCAGGCAATTCCGATTTTCCGCAACGCTATATCAAGAAACATCTCGTTCCTTTTAGCGAGCGCATTCCCTTTGACGACGTGTTTCCCATCTTGAATTACGTGGACCTCGGTGAAGGCGACTTTGTTCCCGGAAAGGAAACGCCCGTTTACGGCCCTTACAACTGGACGCCATACATCTGCTACGACGCCATTTTCGGAGACCTTATCCGAGAAGCAATTCGTGCAGGCTCCCGCCTGATGGTGAACATTACAAACGACGGCTGGTTCGGCCGCAGCACCGCTCCATTCCAGCACCTGAACATCGTGCGCCATTTGGCCGTCACATACGGTTATCCGGTGGCACGCCTTGCTAACAGCGGTGTATCGGCATTCATTGACCAGTACGGACACTACGACCAGAACACCGGAATTTTTGAGACGCGCGTCATCCAAAGAAAAATGCCCCTCAAGACGAGGAGCACCTTCTACACTTCTGTCGGTGAATTTGTCGAAACCGCACTGCTCTGGTTCTTTGCGATTTACCTTGTCGCACTATTTGCGGTCGCAAAGCTCAAAAAGTTTAATTACAAGAAGCTAGATTAAGCTATGGGGTCGTGCTTCGCACTCTCAGGTCGCTTCGCTCTGAGCTTTTGAGCTATAGCCCATAGCCCAAAGGGGCTTTAGCCCCGAGCCCATCCCCCCACACCTCTTAAAGCAACAGCATCGGTGGCCAGTGGCCGGCTTTGGGACGTTCCTTGAATTCGGCTTTAGGCAAGAATTCCTTGAGCTTCAACGTCCATTCCGGTTGAACAGTCGCATCCAGTCGACCATAAAGCACCTGGATATTCTCGCTGTTCGGGATTACAGATTCCACCTTGTGCGATGCCAGGTACATCAAGCCTTTGGCAAGCGATTCGGCATCGTACTTCTTGGCTTCATCAAACCAGTCGTCCTGCCAGTCGCCAAAATCTTCCTCAAAGAGCTCCATGAAAGCTTTGAGGGCAGGTTCCGTGGTCGTTTCAAGCTGGTGAGCCATAAAGTGCAGGTTCGGCACGGTCCAGTTGCCGATTTCATCGCAGAAGTCCGCATACGGTGAAAGCAAAATCCACTTTTGTCCCTTTTGCGGACCCGCCGTAGAGCACATCAGCGATAGCGCACCAAGTCCCCAGGCTACCACCGTAGAGGCCTTCTTGAACTCCGGAATTTCCTCCGGCTTTTCTAAATACTCAGCCAACTGGCTGTACTGCACATAATTATGGTTTGCTGAAGGAGCTACGTCCATCAGATCGTCTTCCCAAATCCCGAGATTTGAGGCCCAGTCGGGCAACCAGATCCATTTTTCGCTCATATTCAACCTCACTCATGTGAAGGACCTACAAAAACACACTCCAAACTACATAATTGTTGATAAATTTCCATTACCAGCAATTCTTTTTAATAAACGTAGTCTTATAGATATATATATCCAAATTTCGCTTTGATAGCAACTCTTAAAAAAAGTATTTTACAAATCGTATTATTTGTTTACTTCTGAACACAAAACATTGTATATTATCTGTATACAAAATGTAGGAAACCTTTAAAGAGATACTTGTAACATGAGACACTTGATTCCATCTCTCTGCTTAGCACTCCTCCTGGCCGAAACAGCCTGTTCTGCGCCTCACGCCGTAAAACAGAATGATTCAGATGCACGCCAAAAAAACGCAGCCACCCGCCAAAGAGCAGAAAGCGCCTATAACGAACTCGACGGATTTGCCTCTACCACAAATTCTGCTGTAAAATCAACCGCAACGGCACCTACGGCATTTAACGCAAGCGCTCCGACGCAGGCTGTAAGTCAAAAAGCCGCCGCTGCAGCAGAAGCCACTACAGAAACTTATGCCACAGCAAGCGCCATCCAGGATGTCGGGACTCCGATTATCATGGTCTCTCCCAACTTGACCCTCAAGGACGGCGTTCCAGACCTCTCTAGCGAAAGCCCGTATTCCCGCACAACAGCAGAAGCCATTAACAGCTATCTCACCAAGAAGAATTACGAGGTCAAGTCTGTAAACGGCCAGGCCGAACTGACCAGCATCCTCCAGATGCAGAGCGACATCGCCAACACCGAAGATGATTTGTCTTATCTCGCGGGAATTGCTCTCGATGCAGACATCTATATCAAATACACCCCGGAAGTGACGAATGACGAAGTCTCTGTTGAAGTTTCCGCTTACGAGACATCGACTGCACGCCTCCTCGGTTCCCAGACCTCCGTCGTCCGTAACAACGGCCATACCTCCAAGATAAACATCAACTCAAACATCGGAGCCGCAGTCCGTAAAGCAATGCCCGGACTTGAACAGAAAATTCTCGGCTACTGGAAGATGGACTTCGCCAAGGGGACTCAGTACAAGGTCGTCGTGAACATCAAGGGCGAATACTCCGATAGCCAGACCGAAGACTTGCACGATGCCATCATGAAGGGACTCAAGAGCAACTTTAGCTCTGTTAAAGTAAACGTGATGACCGCCAAGACACTTGACTTTGTCATCTACGCCAACCCCTTGAAGTACAAGGATTCCCAGGAAGTCTACACCAAGATTAGACAGATCCTGAAACCGATTGCAGAAACCAAGAAAAACAACATCACTCGTAAGTTGATTTTGATGGAGCTGAACTAGTAATGAATATCAGAAGCCTTATCCTTTGTGCGTGTCTTGCTGTAATCCCGGCGATGGCAGGGAAAATCGTCACCTACACCGCCACCTCCACAGTATCGCAAGAAGATGCGAACAATACAGCCATGGCAGGCGTCGCAAAGCAGATCAAGTCCCAAGTTAGCGCCACTCAAACTCTGACCAAGTACGAAGACATCAACGATGGCAAGAGCGTCCTCGGTGAAACGTACAGGTCCAAGAGCAATGTCAAGAGCAACGTCGTCTTGAAAGGCGTCAAGGTGACACCTGTAAAAGTGGATAAAGGCTTCAAGGCTACCGCAACTCTCGACATGGACGAGTTTACGGCAAGCCTCCAATTCCGTTTAAAGACTTTAAAGCAAGAAATTGCAAAGCTTGAAAAGTCGTCCAGAAAGGCAATTGATACCCGCGTCTATATCAATGCGGCTAACGATTTGGAAAAGGCGGAAGACAAGGTCAACGAATACAATTTCTACTTGCTCCAACTCGCCGATATCTATCCGCTCAACGACAGCCACCGTTTGGAACACGGACTTCCGGAAATTGAAAAGTTGCTCATCGAAAGGCTTTCGAATATCACGATTACAACGACAACAGAACCGAACTTTGAACTGACCAAGGCCGAAATGCCTTCCTGGAATGTCATTGTCAAGGATTCCATTGGCCCTGTGCCGAGCTTCCCGCTTGTCGCTCGCCAGAGCAAGACGCTTTCGGAACGACGCACGCAGAAGAATGGAATCGCTACGTTCAAGTTACGCAACGTGAACTACGAAAAAGGCCCTTACGTCATTATCGTAGAACCGAATTTCCCGCTTGAAATTTTGAAAAAAGCAGGTTTGAAGAACGCCCTTGAAGTTCCGTACCGCGTGAAGCTATCTCGTTGTGATGTTAAGCTCAACTGCGACATGATCGCAAACGCTTGCAACGCTCTTGAAAATGCACTTTCGAAAAAGTCTATCTTCATCACCCCAGATGAAGAATCTACAGCACCGGAGCTCAGCGTAGAAATTGAAAACACCTTTAGAGGCAGGCTCGGGTTCATTTCGTCTTTTGACTTTACCATCTCTATCAAGGGCGACAAGGTCAACTTCTTCACAACGGCAAAAGGTGTCGGCAAGAATGAAGTTGATGCAACCATCAGCGCTATCAAGAAGACGGACTTTAGCCCTCTCCAGAAGCAGCTGTTGCCGCTCTGCAAATAATTGATGGAATTCTCGTGGTCACAAAACCAACAGATGCAATTTTAGACAATTTATAAATGTATCTTTGCAAAGCCGCTGGTTAGCGGCTTTTTTCTATGCAAAAAAGAATTTTATCGATACTGTTCATTCTGTTGCTCGCAATCCCGGTTGCGGCAGGTTTTAAAGTGAACAAGGCGGGGCTCCCCAAGCGCCCGCAGAACAGTTACGTGTACGATGAAGACCGCTTGATTTCAAAACAAGAGGTGCAGTTCATCAACACGCTTTCTGAAGAGCTTTACAAGAAGGCGGGCTTTGGACTTGCGGTTGCACTCATCCATGACATCGGCTTTGCGGACTTTAGAGATTACGCACTGAACATCGCCGAAAGCTGGGGCGTTGGCGGCAAATCAAACGAAGGCGTCCTGATTTTCGCGGCGATGAAGCAGCATAAGCGCAGTGTTGAAGTCGGCTATGGTGCCGAGGGTTACTTGCCCGATGTACTCGTGGAACGACTCCAGCAAAAGACGATTGTCCCAGCTTTCAGAGTTGAAAAGTACGGTCAGGGCGTGATGATGCTCGCCTGGGAAATTGCGCAAGTCGTCGCCAAGGAAAAAGGCATCACGCTTGAGGTCAACACAGACCAGCTCCCGCAAGAAGAAGAAAACAGCCCATTCGGACTCGCACTCATTATTTTCGTGATCCTATTTTTGCTCGCCTCGAAAAATGGCGGCGGACGCGGAAACGGATGCCTCTGGTTCTTGCTCGGGAACGCCCTTAGCAACAGCAGTCGTGGCCACCACCGCGGCGGTTTTGGCGGGGGCTTTGGAGGATTTGGCGGAGGCGGCTTTGGTGGCGGTTTCGGCGGTGGATTTGGTGGAGGCCACTTTGGCGGTGGCGGCTCCGGCGGAAGCTGGTAATTTAGAGGTTCCTTTATGAGAAAGATTTTAAGCGTTGCAGAATTTCAGAATTCGGAATGGCCGAAGCTCTTTGAAGAAGCGCTCGGCGACAATCTCATTTCGGCATTCGTTCATGGCGATTGCCTTATGGAAGGATTTTCTGCGCTGGAATCCCCGTGGACTGTGAGCTTTATTTTAAAGTCCAACTCCGTCGAAGACATGCTCCCCTTGCAGAAGCTCACAGCGAAGGCAAAGCACGAAAATATCGTGTTCAACCACGTGTTCAGCCGTTTTGAAATCAAGTCTTCGCAGGACGTATTCCCGCTAGAATTCTTGCATATCAAGAGCAAGAACGTGACGCTGTGCGGCGAAGCGCCGCTTGCAGATTTTAGCCCGAACCTCGCGGAACTGCGCATCGAATGCGAACGCGAACTGCGTGGACTGCTCGTACATTTGCGCCGTGCATTCCTTTACCTCAAGGAAGACCGTAATCCGCACGGGATTTACGTGCGTTCTGCAACGACACTCCTCCCCTTGCTTTACGGTGTCTATTACCTTTCAACAGGCAATTACCCCGAGAGTCACGAACAAGTTTACGAAATGTTCCCAGGCGTGCGAATCCCTAATATGACCAATGACAACAACGTGATTGTGTCAAACATCAACAAGTACATCGAAGCTGTGACAACCATCGTGAATCAAGTCGATGCGATGAAAGTTTAATTAAAAGGAAATTCCCGGGCGAGCCGGGAATAATAAAACTTTTGATTTTACAGAATAAACTCTTTCGTCTCTCGTCTGTAGCGAGCAGAGCGAGCGTTCTTTCATCTAAATCAATCCGTCGTTTTGCGGTAGGCTTTGGGCGAAACTCCAACGAGGCGCTTGAAGAACTTTCCAAAGAACGAAACGTCCGGGAAGTTCAGAATCTTGGAGACCTTCTGGATGTCTCGGGAAGACGAGCGCAACAGCACCTTTGCATCAAGGGCAATGTGTTCGTCAATCCAGCGCTTGGCGTTCTTGCCAGTCTGTTCTTCGGCAACGGCGGAGAGGTACTTCGGCGTAATGCCGAGTTCATCGGCGTAAAACTTCACGGAATGTTGTTCACGATGATGTTCGACAACGAGGTCAATAAACTGCGCAAATAGCACCTGGCCACGGCTCTTGACCACATCCGTAGCAATAGGCTCGTCTACAATTCCAATGCACTCATACAAAAGTGCAATCAAATGATTCTTGAGGACTTGCAGGCGACAAGAATTTGATTCCGTTGTTTCAAACTTTTTCTTCAAGAATTCAAAGCTTGCATTCAGTTGATCAAACTTAACTTTATCAAGCTGCTGTAAAGGATTTTCACGATACCGCAAAATGAGCCGCGTATTATCGTCAAAACGAATGATCAATTCATCGATCATGTTCTTGGAGCACGCAATGCACACCGGTTCAAAATCGGCAGAAGCCTTCTTGGCTCGCAACACCTGTTCCGGGAACACGACGAACAAGGCACCCGCTTCAAGGTGGTAAGTCTTAAGGTCTAGTTCAACATCTACAGAGCCGCGTTTCACCAAGAGGAGCACCGCCGCCTGGACTTTTACATAATTTTCAAGCCCGAATTCCTTGAGGCTGGTGATCATTGCAATCTTATCGGGCAACACGTTTGCTTGACGCAAAAAATTCAGCATTGAAAAATCCGCAGTGCGGATATTCGCATTCTTATGAAAAAGAAGGTCATTCATTATATAAACATCATAGCAAAAAGTAGAATGAATGTCAATGGATCCCCTCCCTAACGGTCGAGGATGACATTTCTAATAACTAGTAACTAAGGACTAATAACTCCATTAAAACAGTTTATAGCTGAAGTACAGGGTGTATGCAAAGACGCCGCGGCTCATGGGTTCAAAGAATTCAGAGGAATAGGCCGCTATTTTAGCATAAGTATCAAATCGGCCGCCCATTGCAATTTTATCCGTCAAATCGTATTCTGCCGAGGTGTAGTTCATCAACAACATGTCCCAGCCATCGGCGCCATAGTGCGGTAGCGAACCTGGAATCGTATGCAGCGCATCGACAATCGTCTTGTTCTTGAAGCGGAACTTTTTCCCAATCGAGACTTCAATCCCCAACACATACTTTGCACCCATATTGTACTGATAATTGTCCATATCCGATTCATATTCCGGATGCACTTCACGAATCAAGTCATCGTAACCCATGTCCGTCGTACCAAGCAAGATGAAGTAAATCTGGTGGTACATGCGGAAACGTAACGAAGGCAAAAGCCAAAGCGAAAAGTCAATGCCCGTACCGACAGAGATTGTGCCGACAGTCGCGAAGTCTCCATAGAACGTGCAATAGTCGAGATACGTCGCAAAATCCACCCAATGTCCACGCCCATGAACACCGGCATTCGTGAGCTTGCCAGTCACATCAAGTTGGAAAAGAGTCCCATCTGGGCCGACTTCACCGCGAGTGAGTAAAGTGAAATAATCAAACGGACGCTTGACCTTCCGGAACGGCTTGCCGTATTCAATTTCAGCACCGTACATGACATGTTTATCATCCCAACGTTGATCCAAGTCATCCTCATTGCGGCCACCATAGCGATAGATGTTTCCGAAATGAGAGCCTGTACCCAAGAAAATGGACAGATCCATCGGAGTGTTGCCCGTAATGACATCGCGGTTACCGAATATTTTCCTTTGCAAGTAAGCGGAATGCGCCATCCCAAATGCACCGACCTGATTGTACCAGGCAGATTCATCAACGCCATAAAGTTTTCGTGAAAGCCTGTAGAGGACTTCGCCATAGACGGCGCCTCCAATTGAGGTCGCAATCAAGTCGTTAATGGATGGGTATTCTGTCTCGGCAAACATTTCCCACGTGTAGCTTCCAAGCGCAGTATACAACAGACTTCCATAAAATCCATAGCCCGCGCCACGAGCAAAGTTGTAATAAGTCGCACCCTGATACGGATGCCCATAAAAGTTAATCGCCCAATGATTGTGGTCCCATTCCCAGCCTTCCTTAAAATTGCGTTTCCAGTAACTCGGCCCTGTACGCGCATAACCTTTGTCCAAAACATAACGGTCCCACGCCCAGATAAATCCATTGAACCCAAAGACTTCGCCTAAGACGATAAGCGGAGAAACTTCTTTGGGCTTTTCTAGAGCATTGATGTCAACCGTGTCTTCAAACGTCGTATTCGTTACTGTGTAAGCGACATTGATAGAATCTTCAGAAATAGTTTGGTCAGAAAATAAGGGTGCGCTCAAAGCGGCTACAGACAAAAACAATAGCGATGACAACAGTTTGCGAAACATATCACTCTCTCTTTTTCGCCAAAGCTAAAACTTTACAGAAAAAATTAAAGAGGAGTCTTGACGACTCCCCTAAAGTAGAGAATGAACGACAAATATTTAAGATAAATGGTTACTTTGACTTGAGCAAGTTATCAAAGTAGACGATAGTCTTTTCAAGCCCCTGACGAAGCGGGATTGTCGGTTCCCACTTGAGTGCGCTCTTGGCAAGCGCGATGTCCGGACGGCGCATCTTCGGGTCATCGCCCGGGAGCGGCTTGTAGACAATCTTGCTCTTGGAACCCGTGAGTTCAAGCACTTCCTTCGCAAGTTCAAGCATCGTGAATTCACCAGGATTGCCGATGTTGACCGGTCCGATAATCTTATCCTGGTTCATCATGCGGACAAAGCCTTCAATGAGGTCGTCCACGTAGCAAAAGCTGCGGGTCTGGCTGCCGTCGCCGTAGATGGTGAGGTCTTCGCCATTGAGCGCCTGGACGATGAAGTTCGAAACAACGCGGCCGTCGTTCGGGAGCATGCGCGGGCCGTACGTATTAAAAATGCGGACAATGCGGATGTCAACCTTGTTCTGGCGGTGGTAATCCATGAAGAGCGTTTCAGCGACGCGCTTGCCTTCGTCATAGCAGCTGCGGATGCCGATGGGGTTCACATTTCCCCAGTAGTCTTCGGTCTGCGGATGCACTGCCGGGTCGCCATAGACTTCGCTTGTAGAAGCCTGCAAGATGCGGGCTTTAACGCGCTTTGCAAGGCCGAGCATGTTGATGGCGCCCATGACACTCGTCTTGATGGTCTTTACCGGGTTGAACTGGTAATGGATCGGGCTTGCAGGGCATGCCAAGTTGAAAATGCGGTCCACTTCCAAAAGAATCGGTTCGGTCACATCGTGACGGATGAGTTCAAAATTGCGGTTGTCACGCAGGTGGGCAACATTAGCCATACGGCCTGTGAAGTAATTATCCAGGCAAATGACTTCGTGACCGTCATTCAAAAGTCTTTCGCAAAGGTGACTTCCTAAGAATCCAGCACCACCAGTAACTAAACAACGCATAAAAACTCCCATAAAGCGTCTGTATAGTGGAAATATAGTAAAGGAGAATAATAAAGGAGATGCCCGCTCGGTGGCGGGCATGACAATTCTGCTGTAAGCATGACAGCTAGATGGCGGGGCAATCCCGCCATGACAAATTCGAATTAAATTCTCATCGAGATGTCAAGGGCTTTGACGCTGTGCGTGAGAGCACCGACAGAGATGAAGTCAAGACCGAGCGTTGCAATCTGCTTCGCACGTTCGAGCGTCATGTTGCCAGAACCTTCCACGAGCACCTTGTCACCGCTTTCCTTGATAATCTTCAAGGCTTCGGCCATCATTTCGTTGCTCATGTTGTCGAGCATAATGACGTCAACGCCCTTATTGAGGAGAGCGCGGAGCTGGTCAAAATTTTCAACTTCCATTTCAACCATCAAGCCCTGCTTGTTGTTCTTCTTGACGACTTCGAGAGCTTCGAGCACGCCACCAGCAGCTGCAATGTGATTGTCCTTCACGAGCACCATATCAAAGAGGCCCATGCGGTGGTTGGAACCACCACCGACGCGAACGGCGTACTTCTGCAAAGTGCGGAAACCCGGAATTGTCTTGCGAGTATCGAGCACCTTGGTCTTACCGCCCTTCAAGGCTTCCTGGAACGTGTGAGCAACAGTTGCCACACCAGAGAGCTGCTGGATGAAGTTCAAGAGCGTACGTTCGCCCGTCAAAAGTTCATGAGTCGTGCCATCAAGTTCGGCAATCAGGTCGCCTTTCTTCACGACGTCACCATCATTCTTGTGGAGCGTCACCTTGGCGTTTGCCTTGAGTTCCTGGAACACGAGTTCAATAATCGGGAGGCCGGCGAGCACGCCATCTTCTTTGGCGATGAGGCGGGCATGCTGTTTCTGGTCCGCGGGGATGGTCCATTCACTGGTCACGTCGCCCGTGCGAACGTCTTCCGCCAATGCGAGGCGGATCATGGTCAAAGCATCTTCGGTTGGGAATACTGGAGTAGAATTATCGCCGTACATGATTAGTAATTAGTGGTTAGTGGTTGGTGATTAGTAGGCAGTTGCTATTGAGCACCCTTGCCTGTCAGCACAACATAAACGGTTCGTACAAGAATCTGGAAGTCCAAAAGCAAGCTCATATTCTCGTAGTAGTACATATCGTACTGGAGCTTGATCTGCACATCTTCAATGCTCGTATCGTAGTGGTGGCAAACCTGAGCCCAGCCAGTGAGGCCCGGTTTCATCTTGAGGCGGCTGATGTAGAACGGGATCTGTTCACGGAGTTTGCCAATAAACACGGCGCGTTCCGGACGCGGCCCCACCATGCTCATATCGCCTTTCAAAACACAAAGAATCTGCGGAAGTTCATCAATACGGGTCTTGCGCAAGAAACGGCCTATTCGCGTGATGCGCGGGTCCTTCTTGGTCGCCCACTGAGCTCCGAACTTTTCGGCATCGGTACGCATCGTGCGGAACTTGTAAACTGTAAACGGCTTGCCATAAAGGCCAATGCGTTCCTGCGAATAGAAAATGGGGCCATGGTCATCTAGCTTGATTGCAATAGCGGCAAACAGGCAGACCGGGAGAGACAAAAGTCCGAGGAACAAGCCAAAAGCAATATCAATAATGCGCTTGACACGAACCTGCCAAGGAGGCATCGTAAACGCAAAGAGTTCCTGCAGTTCAAAACCGTAAACAAGGTTTGCCTTGAAGCGGCCATTCACGACGCTATAAAGTTCAGGAACAATGTAAATATGGAGCGGGAGTTCGCAAATCCAGACGAGCACGCGCATAATCTCTTGCGGAGACGTACTTTCGTGCGCGATGATAATGCCACTAACCTTGTACTTCTTGACAAGAGCAGGCAAATCGGAATACTTGCCGAGAACCGGAACCTTCGCAAACTTTTTCGGCAAGACCTGGTAGCGTTCATCGACAAAGCCCACAACGCGCTGACCACGAGCCGGAGTCTTCGCCAGATCACGAGCAATCTTTTTACCCGCTTCGGTAGCGCCAAGCACAAGGATATTGTTCGCTCCATAGCCCTTACGGAGCAGAGCACGCAAGAAGATATAGATAAACATGCGGAACAAGCCGACAAGCAAAATGGCAAGTCCGCCATATATAAATATCCACGGGAACCGGGAACCATAGAGATAGCCTTCATTGAGCGGTTGGTTCGTAAAGACCTTCCCCATGAACTCGGCACCGAACAGACAGACAATCACCAAGACCACACCAATGACAACCGCACGGAGAACGCGCAAGACCTGGTGTGTTCTTGATAACAAAAGCCAGGAACGATACAATCCGGCAAAGGCAAACAAGGTTAGCCACCCGATATTCAAGACAAGGCCGTACTGCCAATAACTATCAAACGTCTTGGTCGGGTCGAACTTGTCTACGATAAGGCCACTATGGAACTGAACCCAAAACGCCAAGGCGAAACATATCGACAAAGCGGCAAAATCCGAGAGGATTAAGAGAATTCGTTCCATAGTAGTTGCGCGAATCATATACAACCTTTAATTAAGCGAGGAAGCGGATGACCTGGCTCTTCTCAACGATTTCGGAGAGAGAGTTCACGGCATCAACAGCCTTGGAGAGCTTGCTATCGAGAGTCTTTTCCGTAATGACGACGATGGACACCTTGCCCGGGTCGTTCACGTTCTTCTGGATAATCGTTTCGATAGAGATGTTGTTGTCTGCAAGGATCTTCGTAATCTTGGCGAGCACACCGCAAGCGTCACGAGACGTGAAGCGGAGGTAGTAGCGGGCGCTAGTTTCAGAGATAGGAACGAGCGTTGCAGAGTTTTCGACATTGAACCAGCCCATCGGGAGTGCCTTGCGGCTGCCCTGGTCGGTAGAACGAGCGAGGGACACGAGATCAGCCACGACTGCAGATGCGGTCGGGAGGCGGCCTGCACCGGCACCAGTCTGAACCGTTTCGCCGAGGTTGTCGCACTTGAGGTAAACAGCGTTGATGACGCCGTTCACGTTAGAAAGCAAGTTCGTGTTCGGGACGAAGCACGGATGGACACGGGCGTCCACGCGGTCACCTTCACGGTGGTAGATGCCGAGGAGCTTCACGCAGCAGCCGAGTTCCTTGGCAAATGCGATATCCTGGGCGGTAATCTTGGAAATACCGGTAACGTGAATCTTTTCGAAGTCCACGCGCTTGCCGCTGCAGAGGCTAGCAAGAAGAGCGGTCTTGTGGGCGGAGTCGATACCTTCGATATCAAAAGTCGGATCAGCTTCGGCAAAGCCGAGCTTCTGGGCGTCCTTCAAGACGACGTCGAAGTCAAGACCTTCTTCGGCCATGCGGCTCAAGATGTAGTTGCAAGTACCGTTAATGATGCAGCTCAAGTGTTCAACCGTAGAGCCGAGGAAGCCTTCCTGAACGCTGCGGATGATAGGAATGCCACCGCCAACAGCAGCTTCGAACAGGACATGCAAGCCCTTCTTGGCTGCAAGCGGGAAAATTTCGTGACCGTACTTGGCGAGGAGAGCCTTGTTGGCCGTCACCACGTGCTTGCCGCTTTCGAGAGCAGCGAGGATCCACTTGCGCGGCATGTTGTAGCCACCAGCGAGTTCCACGAGCACGTCGATATCGTCACCAGCAATCATTTCGTCGGCATTGGTCGAGACCTTGTAGCCCTTAGCCTTGTACGGGGCCACTTCTTCTTCGGACTTAGCGCAGATGCAGGAGAGTTCCAGCTCGACACCCAGCTTTTCCTTATATTCGGCAATCTTCTGTTCAAGAATCTGAATGACACCACCACCAACGGTACCCGTGCCAATTAAACCAATACGCAACATATAGCGTCTCCATTTTAAATTTTACGCGCTATAATGTAGAAAAAATCAGTCTAATGTTTTCAACAGGGATTCCAGACGGTGGGTTATTTTCTCGGCACCTGCTCGGCAAAGGTGGTCATCATCGTAATTCATACCATTAAGATAATCGTGTTCACCCATCTTGTGCTGGTCAAAGAACATAAAATTGCTGTACTTTTCAACCATATTCTCAATTCGTTCAAGTATTTTAGGAGCATCGCTATTGCGTAGCCCATACTTTCCGTAAGCATTCACGTTCTTGTAATTCGGATTTAGCGGCATTTCTAAACCAATCACCTTAATATTCTTTTCTTTGGCCTGCTCTATAATTTCAGTCAAGTAACCCAAAGTTTCTTCAAGTCGGACAAGCCCCGTATCAAGCCACGCGACATCCTGTTCTGCATAAACCGACGATCTCCAGTTGCCACAACTATTCAAAGGCATCGCCCCCCGTTCAGTCAGGTTGCCTGCATACGAGGAGACCTTCGGCACTTCATGCGTCATTTCCTTAAGACCTTCGGGAATGCCCGACTTCCAGAAATCGTGATTGGCATCGTAAACATACCCCTTGATATCAGGACTTCTCAGAAAAAAGAAACTATTCTGTTTTGTCAGCCATAGCCTATCAAGCGCGATTTCAATGATAATGTACTTCAGCTTTTTATAATGGGGCAAGACGTAATTCATTGCCATATAATAAGAAGAATGCATACTCCCGTGCGCACTCGCAAGATTGACAACATAAAACTGATCGCTAAACAAGGCTGGAATAACACCATGTTGCGGCCTTGACGAACCCAAAATAACAACATCCGCCGAATCCCAATAGGTCCAGACAAGTTCCATCTTATAACTCCAGTGCGCTTCCTGGAATTCATTGTTTTTCACGTAAAAGCCTGCGCTATCTTCATCAAGTTCAAAATACTGTACCGGTTTATCATTAGAACTTGAAGATTTTCCGTCGGAACTCGAGCCCATAGAACTGCTAGATTCAGAACTGGAACTCGAAACAGAAGAACTGCTGACAGGCTTGCTTGAGCTGCTTGCAACACTAGAGCTAGAAGGAACCACGATCCTTTCGCGAATCCAAAGACTCGGATGCCACAGTTCATCGCCTTCGACAAGATATGTAATAGAGCTATCAGCCAAATGGACTAGGACAATTTTAGAATGCGCCCCGTCCGCATTTGCAAGAGTCGCCACAATATTCTCGTTCACTCGCCCGGTCACCCATTCAGGATGATCAAATGTATAGCCGTCAGGCGCTTTCACATGTTGAATAAGATTTCCGGTACTGTCCGCCACAAAAAGGATTTCATGTACCCGGTACTTGTCGCCAACAAATTTTTCACCTGTTGCGCTATGAAAATCGAGAAACGACGTACGCTTGCTAAAATCTCTCGAAAGCGACACATTGCAAGCCTGTTCCCCATTATACCAGACCGTTTCTTTTCCGTTGACCCTTGCACGGAGAATTTTTGAGCCCGTAACGGCAAGCTTACCATCAACACTCACTCCACCATGGTACGCCCCATCAAACAACTTAGTAGGCTTCCCGAACTTTCCATTTGCAAAAGGGACTTGCCACGTGCTCATGCTCTTGAAAGACTTTTCGCTAGAATTGTTGCCGGTTCCCGTCACATAAGTAATAACGGTATCGCCACTTTCTAAAACATTCCAGCGAGGAATTGCAGCGCTCTCCACATCCAATTTTACAGGTTTGGAATCATTATTATCTAGACTACGGACATAAACCTGGGACTTCCGATCAATCCCCTCGATCCCCGTACAATAAGCAACCATGCTTCCATCCGGTGAAATATCTGGATGATAAGCCGACTCTGAATTTTTAATTTCAACAATTTCACTGTTATTGTAATAATCAATGTAATTGAGATTCCCTGTAACCTCGTTTTTAAAGACAAGCTTTACTTTAGAAGTTTTTGTGTAATCCCACAGTTTCAGCACTGAAGAAACCACCCTGACAGGGGAATTTACCTTCTTTCCGCCCTGATCCAAAAAAACAGCATCAGGGACTCTGCCAATCGCCAGACGAAAACCAATATTGTCTTCATAAGTCGATGGACTTACGGGATACGTTCCCCCTCTTGAATAAAGGTTTGACGAGCTACCACCCTTGATAATACGTTCATCGGCATCATTTGTACTGGAGGCGCCAGCATAATTTGTCACAACTTCATTTTTGAAAACACCTTTATAGTCGTTGACAAACTCCTTCTCTTTTTCAAAGCAATCCAAGCATTTACCTTTTTGTGAAGCCACCTTTACCCATTCCGCTTCGGTCGGAAGCCTAAAGCCAGTCCTATTGAGATGGAATGAAAAACCAGCAAGATTCACACAATGTCCATCTTTATCAAATTCCGCGCTAGAATATTCATAGACAGTATCCAAGTCTTCATTTTTACTTTTTTCATTAGCAAAGAGTACAGCATCAAAAAAAGTCACATTGACTACCGGCAAGCTATCCGGGCCACAATCTACGCGATTTTCGACAATCGTTTCATCAATGACCGACTTAAATTCACCACAAGTCACTTTATAGAGGTCCACCCAGTAATCGTAGTCCAACAAGACCTTCATTTCCGGAGATTCGTCTATTTTGGCACCATTCTTATTTGTACCCAATGCAATGGTATCCTTGGACCCCTCAACGAGCAACATTTGCCTTTGCATTCCCGAATACGGCAAAACTTCGGTTGGTGAACTCCCCCCATCCGAATGACAGCCCGCAAATAACGCAGCAAAAAGAAGCGCCCCTAAAAGTTCAAATATCATTTTCTACCTTCTATTGAAAAATCTAATAAAAAAAGTTCGTATTGCAAACATTGATTTACAACACCTAAAAAAAGACCCCCAATTGAAAGCAATCCCCTTTTTTATATATTTAGGCGCATGGAACAGGAAGCAGTAAATCCGACTATCGGTTCAATCCTTAACGAACAGAAACTGAAAAACATCGTTTACCCGGCCAGGCTGTTCAAGGCGCGGTTGAACGAGGAGTTTTTGCGTGCGAACCGCACCCGCAAGCCTTTCCTTTTCATCAAGATTTATTCGCACCAGTACGATGTGCTCGGCTGGGGCCGTCCGTCCAAGATTGTTGAAAATACTTGGAAGATTAGCGTGCTTACGATGTTTTCACATCTGCGCTTTATCGACGTACTGGGCTACCTCTCCGACAACAGCGGTATTGGCATCATCCTTTTGAATTCCGATATGAGCACGCTTGAAGGTATCCGCAAGGAAATCCTCCACAAGCTCAACGACGCAGGGCTCATCCAGGCACTCCGCCACAAGCCGAAAGCTCCTATTTTCCAGGCCTACCTCTACACGGGGTACCAGGAAAAAGACAACCTTGAAATGGACGACAAGCTCAAGGAGTTCAACAGCACAAACGGTAGTTTCTTTACGCTCAACCGTTTGAACCTTTCAGACATCTGGGTACACCCGCACAAGATCCGCTTTAGGCACATCATCAAGAGAATGGTTGATATTACCTGCACATCCGTTGCGCTCATCGCTCTATCGCCTGTCCTCTTGTTCTGCGCCCTCGCCGTCAAGATTAGCGACCCGAAGGGACCGATTATCTTCAAGCAAACCCGAGTCGGCAAGAACGGTGCATTATTTACGATGTACAAGTTCCGCAGTATGTACGTTGATGCAGAAGAACGCAAAAAGGAACTGATGGCCCAGAACGAAACGGGCGGAAAGACGTTCAAGATGAAGAACGACCCGCGTATTTATCCGTTCGGCCACATCCTCCGCAAATTCAGCCTCGACGAACTGCCGCAGCTCATCAACATTCTCAAGGGCGAAATGTCCATTGTCGGACCGCGCCCGCCGATTCCGTCTGAAGTGGCAGAATACGAACCTTGGCACCGCATGCGCCTTTCCGTGACTCCGGGCCTTACCTGCATTTGGCAGGTCAGTGGCCGTAGCAACATCTCGTTCGAAGGCCAGATGCGCCTGGACAACGACTACATCCGTCGTGATGGAAAGCTCAGCGAAGACATCAAGCTCATCCTCAAGACGTTCAAGGTCGTGTTCAAGGGCGAAGGCGCCTACTAAAATCATTCTTGAAACTCCTTATTACTTTTAGTATCTTTCTCTCTCGGTGTATGGTCGAACCGGTGTAGGGATATATCCGGTGTAATTTAGGAGAGTAAAATGAGAAAATACTTGTCTTTAACGGCATTGCTCGCCTCTAGCGCACTTGCCGCAAGCGTAACGGTAAACCCCGCCTCCACCGCCCAGAAAGTTACGGGTTTCGGTGGCGCAAGCGTTTACTACCAGAGCTGGATCAAGAACCTCCCCGCAGCAGACCAAGAAGCCCTTTTCGATACCGCATTCACGGGCCTTAACATTTCCCTGCTCCGCGTGGGAAACTGGTACCAGGACGAAGATATCACAAAAATCCAGGACGACATTGACATCGTCAAGGCCGCCAAGACCCGCCTCGGCGACCACATGAAAATCCAGATGTCCAGCTGGTCTGCTCCGGCAAAGCTCAAGCCGAGCGGCAACTTGAACGGTAAAGTGGACGGACAAAAGATCAAGAGCCAGAACACGCTCAAGACCTCGAACAGCGACCCGTATGGCAAATACGTCTACAGTGATTTTGCCAACTGGTGGAAGAAGAGCCTCGAAGCCTACAAGGCCGCAGGCATCTCTCCGGACTACGTTTCTCTCCAGAACGAACCGGACATGGAAGCCGATTATGAAGAAACACTCTTCGAACCGACAGAAACTAACGAAATCGCCGGTTACAAGGAAGCCTTGAACGCTGTCTACGACGCCGTGAAGGGACAGACCAAGCTAATCGGCCCGGAACCGCTCGGTATTGGCTACAGCAACTTTGAAAAGTACGCCAAGGAACTCGACGCCAACAAACTCGACGGCTACTCCTACCACCTTTACCATGCCGGTGACGGAAACGACAACTCCGGCAACAACTACCTCGATCCGGAAAACTTCCGCAAGCCGATGAAAGCTATCGCCGACGTTTACGGCAAGGGCGACAAGCCCATCATCATGACGGAATTCTGCCCGATGCTTGACGAACCGCGCGAAAAGGATATGCTCGGCCTCGCCCAGATTATGCAGATTGGCTTTACCGACGGTCGCCTCTCCGGTTACATCGCCTGGCAGCTTTTCTGGGGTTACCACTCCCAGATGATCGGCGTCTGCCCGGGTGCAGGCTGGGACCTTGACGGCAGCGGCAGATACGTCTGTGACGACGCCGGCTTCAAGATTTTCCCAGAATACCACGCCATGCGCCACTATTCCAAGTTCGTGAATCCTGGTGCAAGCGTCATCGCTTCCGCAACTGACGACACAAACCTCAAGACGGTCGCCTTCCTCAGCGCAAACGGCGATTCCATCTCAACCATCCTTATCAATACGGGTAGCACAGCCATCCAGCTCGACAACCCAGCCATCACGGGCTACGGCCTCGTTACCGCCGTGCAGTCCAAGGAAAACGGCCTCAAGAGCAAGAACATTTCTGTTGCAGCATGCACCGTTCTCCCGGCTCGTTCCATCACGACTCTCGTTTACAAGAAGGGCGCAACCGCTCCCGCAGTCGCAACCTGCAAGGACGAGACAAGCGATGCAAGCTACGTCGAACCGATTATCGTTCCGACTGATGACGTTGTGATTGTTGACTACACGACTTCGACCGACGTTTCTAGCTGGCAGGCTATGGATGACAAGCTCTCCGCTGTCACCTACGGCACGACCGCTATTGACGGCATCGCAGGCTACGCCAGCGTTCCGCTCGCCGGCTGCGACCAGTCCGAAGAATCTTGCGGCTACCAGAACCAGCTCTTGAACATCAGCACCGAAGGCGCCAAGGCACTCGCCTCTTGTGCAAGCCTCGTCATCACGATGCGTAGCCAAAGCACTTCTGATGCTTACGTGAACGTGGGCGGCGCTGCAGGTGGTAGCTGGGTCGATTACGAATACGGCAAGCTCGCCGCTGGTTCCAAGTGGAGCGAAACCAAGGTCTCCCTCAAGAAGGAAGGCGAAAACGGTTCTACCGCTCTCACCTTCAACAGCGAATCCGCTGGCATCTACATTGCAAAGATTGTCGCCACGGGCTGCACGGGTACGGGTTCTATCAAGATGACCCGCCGTTCCACCGTCAACGACTCCAAGATGCAGGCATACATCTTTGACATGAACGGCAACCTTGTATGGAAGGGCCGCAAGGGCGAAGCTCTCAACGACAACGGAACGCTCAAGCCGAGCATCCGCCAGGGCGCCTACATTTTGAAGACAAAGTCCAACGCCCAGCGCGTCTTCAAGAAGTAAAGACTATTTCTATAATTCATTAAAACGGTCCGCAAACGCGGGCCGTTTTTCCTTTTTTACAGAAAAAAAAATTTAGTCTAAACGGATTAAGAGGACAGATAAAGATTATGATTTTGACGGAAGAAGAACGAGATTACCACGCCTAGTTCAAAAAGAAAGATGTTAATGCGGAACGTCGTAAGACCGCAAAGGAAATGCTTATCAAAGGCAATTCTGTAGAAAATGTCGTACGTATTTCAGAGTTTCCGGAATCGGAGGTCTTGGCAATCAAAGCGGAGATTGAGAAGCAGTAGTTTTTCATTGCGTGGCAATTGCGCCGCAGCAATCTTTTTTAGCTCGGATTTATATCCGGGCCTTTTTTGTGCATGCTAGGCGGATTTTAGAAATGAGCGGTAAAAACGCAAAAGGCACCTGGTGGAGAGCCAGGTGCCTTGGAGCTGTATTATGTGAGACTTATTTAGTTGGTTGTAGCAACATTAGTAAACAGCTTCAACGCAACGGATTGTGAATGCATACTTCTTGTTAGAAGTCTTAACAGAGCTTGCATCCAGGTCGGTGGCAATCATGCCGTAAGCCTGATCCTGATCTTCATCCACGACAACATCTGTTGCAGACCAGAAGTAAGCCTTTTCAGAATCAGAGACTTCCTTAGCGTCAGCATCATAGTAACCCAAGAACTTCATGTTAAAGTTGACCAACTTATCATCATCATCGTCGAGGTCAGCAAAGCCCTTGATTGCACCATTTGCCTTAGTACTAAGATTTTCAAGATCTGCCTGGGTCGGAACCATCCAACCATCCGGGCAAGCTCCATAGACCTTTTCAATAGCATCAAGATTCTGAGCATCAAGCTTATTTTCATCAGCCAGTATCTTTCTCAAGTCATCAACACCCATTGCAGAGTTCCAGGTGTAATAGCGACCTTCGGTTGCCGGATAGTTTTCATAAACAGTCGTTTCGTACTTAAGTTCGCCACCAACATTGTCAAGAGAGAATACCGTATCAGCAGGGGTTGTAGCCGTAGCCGGAGTAATCTTCTTAGCAACCTTCTTCGGTAACTTGTATTCGAAGGCAAGGTTTTCAGCCATCCATTTGCGACCATCTATCGTTACATACTTATAGATATGGTCATCACGCTTATCGCAGAACTGCTTATTCGGATTGTAGACCTTACCACCGCACTTGCTCTGAACTTCCATGCCGCAATCAGTGTTACCTATTACGATGTCATTGAGAGCGACAAAGAAATTCAACACAGCAGCGTCATCATTCTTAGCCTGAAGCGGCTTCCCAATCAAATCACCAAAGAAGTTCTGCTTCGGAGTTGTCACATCATCATCTTCTTCGGCTTCTTGCGGCCAGAGGCTCAAACCGATACCCTGATAGATGGCCTCCAGAACATCATCCTTTTCATTTCTACAATAAGTATGGATGGAGTCCTGTTTTCCATCATAGGTCTTGTCGCAGAATTCATTCATACCGAATTCCTTACCACCGCACTTGGGCATGATAAAGCCATTCCAGCAGAATTCATCCTTTTCAAGAGCACGGAACTGAACGAGAGAAGCCTTAGTCAGATCCTTATTCAGCTTGTATTCTGCGCAAAGCGTATCAATTACGCCATCGTTACAGAATTCTCTGTTCACAACGTAAGCCTTGCCATTGCACAAGTCATAAGTCTTGCCAAGAACGCAGAACTTCTTTTCTGGATCGTAGGATTCAGCACCGCACACAGCCTTGTAAATAGTAAATGCCTCAGCATCACCACACTTGACCGTTACAGTACCATCGCCCTTGTCCGTGCGGGTACATTCAGAACCAGCAGCAGCAGCAGCACCATCCCAAATAGTATCCTTGGTAGAGCCGCAAGTAATGGCAACGCCATGCAAACCGGTCTTTTCATTGGTTACGGATTTACCAGAGCAACCAACACCATTAACACCATTAGTAAGCGTTACCGGAGTCTGGTTGGGGCATGTGATGACAATGCCGTTATCTGCAGTTGACGTCTTACAAGACTCGCCATTTGTTCCGTTGGTACCATTCGTTCCGTTGGTACCATTCTTCAACGTACCAACTTCCTTGTTTCCGCAAAGCACCTTGAAACCGTCGGTAATCGGATCAACCGTGCAGCTTTCACCAGTCTTACCGGTATCACCCTTAGCACCAGTAGCACCAGCAACACCTTGCTTACCCGTTGCACCAGTCTTACCATTTAACAAGACGCCAACAGAATCCCCTCCGCAGAGCACCTTGTAGCCGGATTCGTCCTTCAAGGACTTGACTTCGCAGCTTGCGCCATCGGCACCATTAAGGCCATTGACGCCGTTAACACCGTCTTTTCCGTCTTCGCCGGAACAAGCGATGAGACCAAACATGAGTGCGGCACAACCCGCAACACTGAGCTTTGTGTATTGCATAATATGCTCCCTTGTTGAATTTTCTCCAATCTTTGTGAAAAAACTTTCACAAAACAAAGTTTACATTAATTTTTCGCAAAAGTTAAGTTTTGCTTACAAAAAATTATTTCAACTTGGAATAAAGTTGCGTTTTTACGTCTAACTTCTTATAAAAAGATTACATATCAAAATTATAAACTTTTTGACATATTTGGCGAAATTTGAGCAAAAACGTCATTTTTAAAATTTCGAGATTTCGGACAAAAGAACAAAATCTGATTTTAATTTTTCAAAAGTAAAATTTTATTTACAAATTGATATTTTGAAGGATTTTGATGGTTTTTCTGTTTTTTCGGCGAGAAATTATGGATCCATCGGGCTTTCGCCCTCAGGATGACGGGATAAAAAGACAACCCCGGCACGGTGGCCGGGGTGACAATATAAAGGTGAATTCCGCTCGTGGCGGAGCACTTGTTAGTTTGTTTAAACTAAGCCCAGTTTTCGGCCTTGAGTTCGCGGCCCCAGATTTCCTTGACCACGTCTTCGACCTTGCGGTTTTCGAACAACATCTGATAGACGGCTTCGACAATCGGCATTTCTACGCCAAGCTTCTTAGCGAGAGCGCGCGTGCTACGGCAAGTCGGCACACCTTCGGCAATCATCTTCATGCCTGCAAGCACCTGGTCAAGCGTTTCGCCCTTACCAATGTGTTCGCCCACGTAGCGGTTACGGCTGTGCTGAGAAAGGCACGTCACAATAAGGTCGCCCATACCGGCGAGGCCTGCAAACGTTTCGGGCTTTGCACCGAGAGCCTTGCCCAAGCGGCACATTTCAGCCTGGCCACGCGTAAGGATTGCAGCGCGGGTATTATCACCAATCTTGAACTTGCCACCCGCTTCGAGGCCATAGAGCACACCAGAAGCAATAGCAATCACGTTCTTCACGGAACCACAGAGTTCCACACCAACGATATCGGTCGAGGTATAGACGCGGAGGTAAGAGCAGCTCATCGCCTGCTGCACAACCTTTGCAGATTCTTCGTTCACGCAAGCAGCGACAATGGCGGTAAGCACGTGCCGGCTCACTTCTTCGGCGTGAGACGGACCGCTAAAGGCCACCATCTTGTCTTCGGTAAGCCAAGGGACCTTTTCGAGGATGACTTCGCTCATGAGCTGGTCCGTGCCTTCGAGAATACCCTTCGTGGCGCAGACGACAATCGGTTCCTTGCCCTTTGCAGGGGTCCAAGAGCCAAGATTTGCGGCAACGCCAGCCATAAACTGAGACGGAACAACGATAAGGACCATGTCACAGCCTTCAAGAGCAGCGTGCATGTCGGTCGTATACTTAAAATCAGCCGGGAAAATAACGCCAGGAAGCTTATCCTTGTACTGGTGTTCGGTGGAGAGAAGGTCAACTTCTGCTTGGGAATTGGTCCAAAAAGTGAGTTCGTTTTTGTTTTCGTAAACAACTTGACCGAGGGTCAGGCCCCAGCCACCGGTACCTAAAACTGTAACTTTCATAATATCGTTCCTTAGTCAATGGTCATTAGTCATTGGTCAATAGTTAATGGTTCGTAGGCAATGCTCAACATTGCCAAAAATCATTGCCACATATAATCTACAATATTTAAATGGGTATAGCCATTTTCAATTGCGAAAATTACTGGATTCCAGAAAGGTAATCCTAGAATGGTGACCCCGTCCCCATTCGCGGATCATGACTACTAAACAGCATAGCTGCAAGTAGTCAAAGAGAACTGAGTCCGGGGTGACATGCATGAACAAAAGGATTCTTCCTACCGTCTACTTCCTACTTTTTTCGCTTGGAGCCGAAGCCGTTCTCGGTGCCGTTGAGGAGGCGCTTGATGTTCGACTTGTGCTTCACGATGACGAACACAGCGACAATCACGGCGAGAATCATCTGGCCAAGGTTGATGCTTTCGAAGTAGTATTCCGGGCAGACATAGCCAAACACGGAAAGTGCGCCGAGAAGACCGCAACCGAAGATGCTACCGACGGAGACGTACTTCGTGGTGACCGTGAGGATAATCCAGAGGGCAAATGCGCAAAGGACTGTGAGCGGGGAAATGGCGAGGAACACGCCGAGAGCCGCAAGCACGCCCTTACCACCGCGGAAACCGGCAAAGCAAGTGAAGCTGTGGCCAAGAATCACAAGGAGGCCTGCGACGAGCGGCACCCATGCGCTGTAATCGGCACCGCCAGCGGCGACTTGAGCTTCGCACATCTTTTGAGCGATAAACGGTCCAAAAAAGCCCTTCAAAAGGTCCATGAACACGACCGGGAGAGCAGGCTTCCAGCCGAGCACGCGGAATGTATTCGTGAGGCCCGCATTCTTGGAGCCGTAGTCACGAATATCAAAGTCCTTACCTTTCGCGAGTTTTGCGATCCATATGGCGCTGGGGATCGACCCCAGCAAGTACGCTATTGGAAGACTCAGTAAACTGTTCAAGTTCTTCATCCTTTCTGAGGGTTAACTTTCTATCGAAATTCAGGCGGAGCGGAGCGCCCTGCAACTGGAATTCGTCATAAAACTTTTTGAGCAAGTAGCGCTTGTACGATTCGTCGACAAGTTCCGGCGTACGGGTTTCGATGTCGATGACCGGCGGTTCCACCATAATCTGGCAGGCGCGGGTAAGCATGACGACACGACCGTTGTGGCTCGGAGGAGCCTTTTCTTGCAAGAAGTTCGCAAAGCTTTCGGCAACGCGGTCACGACCAAGCACACGGCGGCAGTTGGCATAGACGGTCTGGATTGCCTGAATCACGCGGCCTACGCGCTGGCCTTCCTTGGCACTGATCGAGAGAATCGGTACAAATTCAAGCATCGGTTCGCGTTCGAGGAGTTCCTTGACCATGTGGTCGAAGGACTTGTCGTTCTTGTTCGGGAGGATATCCCACTTGTTCAGCACAACGACGAGACCCTTACCGGCCTTGCGGATTTCCGTGATGATGCGGTAGTCCTGGATTTCCATGCCGCGCGTGCAGTCGACGACGAGCACGGACAGGTCAGAACGGCGGATGCTTTCGAGCGTACGCATGTTGCTGAAGACTTCCACTTCGTCTTCGACGCGAGCCTTTTTGCGAAGGCCTGCGGTATCGGTAACGACAAACTTCTGTCCGTCAACGACAAAGTCACAGTCGATGGAGTCGCGGGTCGTACCCGGGATGTCGGAGACCACGGCGCGGTCTTCGTTCAACAGGCGGTTGAGGAGCGTACTCTTGCCTGCGTTCGGGCGGCCGAGAATGGCAAAACGCACCGGGCGTTCTTCGCGACGTTCGCCACGTACCGGAGTCGGGAGCACGGAGACCACTTCGTCCAGGAGCGAGAGGCAAGCGTAGCCGGTCAAAGCACTGACGGTACGCGGCTGTCCAAAGCCGAGTTTCAAAAATTCGTAGCTTTCCTGGCGGTCGCCCTGCAATTCGCTCTTGTTCGCGACAAGGATGACCTTCTTGTCGAGCTTGCGGATGAGGCGCGCAAACTGCTGATCGAGCTTGGTGATGCCCACGCGGATATCAACCATGAAGAGCACGAGGTCGGCTTCATTCACGGCATTAAAAATCTGGGCGCGGACGCTGTCCGCCAAGACGTCGATAGAATCATCGGGCAAGAATCCACCCGTATCGACGACTGTAAATTCGTGACCCTTGTAAATCGCATTCTGGTAATGACGGTCGCGGGTAACACCATCGCGGTCGCTCACCACGGCGGCACGGCGGCCAAGAATGCGGTTGAAGAGGGAGGACTTTCCGACGTTCGGACGTCCAATTATGCAAACGATAGGTAATTTCATTGGGCACAAATATAGAAATTGTGTCTAGGGGGCGGTTAGACGAGAGAACGCCGCTACGCGGCTACAGACGAAAGACGAAAGCTTTTAAAATCGTTGCATATTTTTTACAAAAAAATTTAAGCCAAATACTATTCTCGCGCGTGTTAATATAATGGGTAAGGAATGTTCCGAGCTCGTAAAACAGGGGCTTAAAAATGTCCAAAAACAACTCACCGGATTCAATTATTCGCGACATCACACGCGAGTTCAACACCATCGTAGATTCAGTCAGCGAAGAAAGCAATTTCATCCATGACCGATACTTCAGATTCGCTTTTGCAGACCCAATCCGCATGGCAGAACTACTAACACTATTTTCTCGCCGAAACGCTTCACTCAAGGCTTTTCTAGACACAATAGACCTATCAAGCCTCCGCGGTGCAAGAGAAAACCATTCCACAGACAAGCATATAGGTTCAGCAGACCTAGTCTTTGAAGTAGACTTGAAAAACGGAGGAACAACAGGGCTTTATGTAGGAATAATTGCAGAGCATAAATCTGATAAAGACAAACTCGTACTGAATCAAATTTCCGAATACTACCATCACCTTTTTCTAGAACGAAAAAAAGACGTCCCAGTAATAGCATTTATCGTCTATAACGGCGAAAAAGACTGGAATCCGCTCACAGAAACCCATTTTGCCGATTACCCGGAATTTTACCACGATATCGGGTATCCTTTTAAGGCAATATATCTAGACGTAGGGCACGCCATTGACGACTCCGAGATGAAATCACTTTCGCCAATAACTCTTGTCGCCCTAACCGCAATGAAGTATATTTGGGATATAGAAAAGTTCTCTGTATCCTTTCGAGAGGCTGCAAAATACCTTTTGACTGTACAAAATACGACCGAAGGAAAGGATTTCATCAAACAGTCGCTTTCGTACTTTTTGTGGAAGTGGCCCTACAAAAGAGAGGTAATTAAAATGGATAGACCAGAAATTATCGCCAACAAGGGCTACGAAACCTTCGGTGAGCACTACTTTAATGCAGGAATAAACAAAAAAGCACGTGAAGATGCCCAAGCCATGCTTGAAGAAGGCTTAGCAATCGACACAGTGGTACGGATTTCAAAACTTCCGGAAGCAGAAGTCTTAGCTATAAAAGCTTCTCTCGAAAAAAAATAAGCCAAAAGCAAATAATATAACGTCCCGAACACGAGCCCTGTGCCCGGGACTATGCAATATGGGCTAATAAAAGCTATACGAGAAGCACTGTTAATTTCTTATTGCATATTTTTTAGCCTAGAATAATATATCTTTGTAGTGTATTATTTAGAGTTTTTCCCCACAGGTGGGAAGGACATACGAGGTTACTTTGGCTTCCATAAACGGAAAGACGGAAACTCTTTGCATTTTCGGGCATCCGGTTGC
>JAEEGG010005863.1_pt1 | contig 28998 bp, 24 predicted proteins | sample 9134161 | NCBI WGS metagenome assembly JAEEGG01 (sample SAMN16246543, study PRJNA631951) | gut metagenome | biome: gut microbiome; feature: rumen; material: CR-attached | host: Bos | place: Iran: Karaj | collected 2018-10 | reverse complement strand
CGTGGGCAGTGTAGTTGGCGAAACCGACACCGCTGCTCAGATAGCTGTAGCAGTTGGTGTAGGAGCCGTGGCTGAACTCGTATACATTGTCGAATCCGTGTTCGGTGTTATAGTAGTAGTTGGAGGCGTACCAAATGGTGGGACGGCCGACTTCAACGCCATAGCCGCTGTTGTCTGCACCGGCGATGAGGAGCACATTGTTCAAGTAGCTCGGGTCAGGCATGGTGTATTGCTCATACTCCAAAGCCTTGTTGAGCATGGCGGTCAACTGTGCATCATTGGTGGCCGACAGACGGCTGTGGTACATGTCAGGGAACTGGTCACCGTCGACGCTGGAGTATTGGAGGTCAGTGACGCAGCCGGTTTCACTACCTGTGGCACTGGCGGGGACTTGGTCCTTGTCGCCCACAATCACGAGGAAGGTGGGAGCGTCCTTTGAATACTCGTCTTGGATGAAGGAACGAATGGCAGAGGCATTGGAACCAATCTCATCGGTGTAGTTCACGCTCAGGTAGAAGCCTTTCGTGGTCTTCCATGCCAACCATTCCTGCAGGCTCTGTTCGAACATGCGATTGGCGATAATCAGCATGTGGACGGGGTTCTGCCAAAGGTCAGGGTGTTGGTCATAGACATCATCACGCCAGTTGAACATCTGGCTGTAGATGTTGGCGAAATAAGGATTGAAAGTTCTTGCGAACTCGTTGTAGGCGGCCGACTTGTCGTATTGACTGTAACGCACCTCGACAACGATGTCGTTATACACGCGGATGCTGTTGGTGGCAGCGTCATACTGTACGGGGTTGACTGTCAGGGCACCGACTTGAATGCCACGCATCGTGCCTTGGATCTTCACCTCGGCGATGGGACGCTCTGCAAAACCTTTGTAGGCATAGGCTTTCTCGTTGTAGGCGAAAGGCACGTCCTCGGGTTTTTGGTTCTTATAGAGCAGAGGCTGTTGAGGATAGAGGGTATTGATGCCATAGTCGGCAAGAGCGTAGACTTTCGTGTTATAGCTCTTCACCTCGACGGTGACGTCGTTGACGCCGTAGGGGATGGCAATGAGTTTGTTGGCTGCGGGCAACGAAGGTTCGCCAATGTTGCTGGCAGGATAGGTGTTGTCCATGGTGATGTAGGAGAACAAACCTTTTTCGGTGGAAACTTCAGTGGCATCGATGCTGCTGAAGGAGAAGGAGGCTGTGAAGCCATTGTCAGTTACTTGGGCACAAGTTTGTGCCGACTTGGCAGTGCCGAGTTCGATGTGCTGGGCCATCACTTGGGTGCCAAACAGCAAACCCATCATCAGGAATGCTGCAGTGAGTAAACCAAATTTCTTCATTTTTTGTTTTTAATAAGTTGATGTTGAATTTATTACTTGTTTCTAAATGTCTAATGGGACAATAGATTTCTAAACGGCAAAAATAAGAATTTTTCCAAAGTGTAAGACGAGAGAAGGCCAAAAAAGTTACCCTTTGGAACAAAAAAGTCGAGGAAGATTATTTGGTTTTTAATAAGCGCTTGTATTCTTTGTCATTGCTAAGGATTTCCATCGCTTTCTGAATGCCAGGGTCGGTTGATGACATCACTTGGTAGTATTGCTGAGTTTCCCAAACATTGCGGGCAATTAAGGCCTTGATTTGGAGGAGCAGGAACTTCTCGGAGCGTTTGAACTGTTCCTCATCCCATTCCACTTTGGTTTCTTTGGCATCGGTTTTCAGTCTGTCGATGAGGTCTTGATCTACGGTAAAGTCCTTATTGAAGTGGTCGAAATCGCCATATAGGGCCTTGAGGGCATCGCGGTGCTTGAGGCCGTAATCGGTGGTGAAACGGTTCAAGACGCCTTTGCGGACGAGGTCGGTGTAGAGTTTGCTGTTGTAGGCGGTGTCAACGGGGATGAAGAGGTCGGGCATGATGCCGCCTCCGCCATAAACGATGCGGCCGCCGTCTGTTTTGAACTTCAGCGAGTCTGGGAAGTGGATGCTGTCGGCATGGTAGTATTCGCCATGTTCGAGGCGCTTGGTCATCTCTTTGGCATAGTCTTCAGCGCCGTTTTCGTAGGGGCGTTGGATGCAACGGCCAGAAGGTGTGTGGTAGCGAGAGGTGGTGAGTCGGATTTGCGAACCATCAGGCAGGTTGAAAGGTCTCTGAACCAACCCTTTGCCGAAGGAGCGGCGGCCGATGACGACACCACGGTCATGGTCTTGGATGGCACCCGAGAAAATCTCGCTGGCCGAGGCCGAGCCTTCATCGATGAGGACGACTAGTTTGCCAGTGGTGTATAGACCCGTTTTAGTGCTGCGCCATTCTTGGCGGGGCGAGTGGATGCCTTCGGTGAAGACGATGAGTTTGTCCTCAGTGATGAACTGGTCAACCAACTCGATGGCTGTGTTAAGGTAACCGCCGGTGTTGCCGCGCAAGTCAAAGATGAGCGACTCCATGCCTTGGGCTTGCAGTTTAGCAAAAGCTTCCTTGAACTCGGAGGTCGACTCTTGCGCGAAACGGTCGAGTTTGATATAGCCGACATGGTTGTCGAGCATGTAAGATGCATTGATGCTATTCAATGGGATTTTGTCTCGGATAATCTCAAAATCAATGAGTTCTGGGTCGTTGCCGCGTTTTACGCTCACGGTGACTTTAGTGCCTTTCTTGCCGCGAAGGTGTTTCTGCACGTATTCGTTGTCGACCTTCTTGCCAAAGGCTTCCTCTCCGTCAATCTTGATGAATTGGTCGCCAGCCATGATGCCGACTTTCTCTGAAGGGCCGCCTGCCGTGGGACTGATGACGGTGATGGTGTCGCGGATGAGTTGGAAGGTCACGCCGATGCCTTCGAAACTGCCCACAAGGGGTTCGTTGGCTTTTTCCACATCCTTTTTCGATATGTAGGCCGAGTGGGGGTCAAGTTCTTTCAAGGCCGCAACGATAGCGTCTTCTGTCACCTTGTCCATGTTGGCGGTGTCGACATAAAAGTTTTCGATAAGGTAAAGCGTTGTGGCTAGTTTTTGGGCATTCATTTGCCCTTTTGATTGAGGCTGGTTTTGGGCTGTTGCCGCCAAGGCAAAAAGGCAGGCAAGAGCCAAGAAAAACATTTTCAATGATTTCATGGGTTAGAATGATGTTTTTAGGGGCGCAAAGATAACGAAAAAACTGTGAATTATTGCCTCAAAATCTCAAAAGTGTTGTCCTCGTTGAGTTTGATGATGGTTGAACTTTTGGGTTTGCAGAAACTGTCGTGGTAGAGTTGCACCTCATAATCGACGGCGTTTTTGATTTCGTCGCAGATGTCGTTGTAAATCATCGATGAAGGTTGCCCGGTCAGGTTTGCTGATGTTGATGTGATGGGCTTGCCGAGGCGACGGATGACTTCCTTGCAGAAGTCATTGTCAACCACGCGGATGCAGATGCTCTTGTCATCGGAAACGGCCTTGGCCAAGTTCTTGCTTTCGGGATAGATAATGCTCAGCGGGCTTTTAGCACCCTTGATGAGGTCGTAGGCGATGGCAGGCACATTAACCACATAATCCTGAAGCCTTTCCACCGAATCGACGAGGATAATGAGACTCTTGTTGAGCGGGCGTTGCTTGACGGCATACACCCGCAAGCAGGCCTTGTTGTTGGTGGCGTCGCAGCCCACGCCCCAAATGGTATCGGTGGGGTAGAGGATGGTCTTCCCGGCTTTCAGTGCCGCTACCGTGCGTTCGACTTCTTGTTCAAATGCTTCTTCCATAATGTTTTTTTTGACTACGGGACTTCGGGACGCGAGACTTCGGGACTCGGCTTCAACGAAATTCCAAACAATACTATTTATTATCAAGATAACCTATGAAGGCTCCAATCGCATTGGTCAAAGCCTTGCATTTTTCTATCATTTCTTTTGCTTTATCTTTAGGACAATAATCTAATTTTGGACAAAGATAAAACATGTTTTTCACCTCACCGCAACTACCTTTTGCACTTCTTAAATAGCGAATCATCATTTTGTCCGAATTGTACTCTGATCCTTCTGCAATGTTGTTTGATATGGATATTACAGCCCTTTGAATCTGGTCGCGAAAACCAAAATCTTTATTGTCCTTAAACATCAAATATACCTCTACGGCAAGTAATTGCGCATCTTGCCAAATCCGTAAATCTTCAAAAGCTTTCATTTTGTCATATTTCTTGTGTTTTACCTATGTCTCGCAGTCTATTTATTTTGTCTAATCTTTTCTCTTAATAGATTGTATTTATGCCGATTGGCCTGAGCCATCACGCGGCAGATGTTGAACCCCGTCTTGCCGTAGAGTAAGCCTCCGTTTATTATATAGGTGCGAATGAAATTGATGCACGGGCTGAACAGCCAAGGCAGTATGCCTGTCTTCTTGCCACGTTCGTAGTACGACTGCGCGCCCAATTCGGCGAAATGGAACTGCTGCTTGCGGAAGGCCTCGGGCGTGTCCCAGGAATAGTGCAGCAGGTCGCCGTGCAACAGGGTTTTCTTCGGTGTTTCTTTGTAGTTCAGCCACTCGTGAATGATGCCTTCCCACTCGGCGAAGCCGCGCCGCCAGATGCGGATCTTGGTCTCGGGATAAAGTCCGCAGCCCTTGACCCACTGACCGCAGTAGTTGTTGAGACGGTTCATGGCGAAGACTTCGTTTTTTTCGATGTCTTTGTCTTTCAGTGCCTTGATGGACAGTTTCAGTTCGTCGGAGAGCGCTTCGTCGGCGTCGATGCTGAAGATGAGGTCGCAGGTGGCGAGTTCGTCGGCAAGGTTCTTTTGGTCAGAGTAGCCGAGCCAGTCTTGGGTAAAGAACTTCGCGTCATAGCGGTCGCAGATTGCCTCGGTCGCATCGGTGGAATGAGAGTCGACGACGATGATCTCGTCGGCAATATCCTTAACGGAATCAAGGCATTGACCTATCTTCAGCTCCTCGTTGAAAGTGATGATGACGACCGAGATGGTATTCATGGACGCAAATTTTGCGCAAAAGTAGGCTTTTTTTCTTATTTTTGTGGACTTTTCGTGAGACTTTATGTCCGAGCATTGGGAAATATACGCTGACTGGAATCCATGGCACGGTTGCACCAAGATAAGTCCTGGGTGTAAGTATTGCTATGTGTATCGCCAGGATGAGATGTATGGCAGCGAGATATCGAGCAGCGAATGCAGAAAGACGGGCAACTTCAACCTCCCCATGAAGAGGAAGCGCGACAAGTCGTGGAAGATTGAAAGCGGCAAACTGGTGTTTACCTGCTTTACCTCCGATTTTCTCCTAAAAGATGCGGATGAATGGCGGTCGGAATGTTGGCAGATGATGAAGCAGCGGAGCGACCTTTGGTTTTTCTTTTTCACCAAGCGCATCGATCGTTTTATGGAGTGCGTACCCGACGACTGGGGTGATGGCTATGACAATGTCATCGTGGGCTGTACGGTGGAGAATCAGGAGATGGCGGATTATCGTTTGCCCATTTTCTTGTCGCTTCCCATCAAACACAAGAACATAATTGCATCCCCGCTGATTACAGCCATGGATATTACCCCTTATCTCGATGAAACGATAGAGGAAGTGTCGGTAGGCGGTGAGTCGGGGGTTGAGGCAAGACCATGCAACTACGATTGGATACTTGCCCTTCGCGAGCAGTGTATCGCCAAAAATGTCGCTTTTCGTTTTCATCAAACGGGTGCCCATTTCATCAAGGATGGAAAGATGTTTTATGTGCCACGGTGCTATCAGTTGAGTCAGGCCCATAAGGCAAACATAGACTACAAGATAGGCAAATACCTTGTGCCCGCGACGGTGAAGTTCGAATGGAAAGACAGCGATTATCACGATTGACTAATGATTATACCATTGGCAGCCTGAAAGAAGATAATCGCACATGTGTTGAATGCTTTCTGCGGGTTGTGGTGCAAGTTGTGGCATCTTATCGAATATAATCGAAGAAAACAATGTATTTTTGTCGATTATAAACGATAAAAAGTACCTGCTTTGTTCAATAAATTTGTACTTTTGTCGCAAAACGGAGTAATATTATGGAATTAAAAATTAGTGTAATTGACTCTAGCATTTCTTGGGAGAAAAGCGTATCAAAAAGGCAAGCGATAAAAGAAGTGTCGGAGGCGGCAAACAATTTGGTCGCATCAAATGATTATGGTGAATCTATTGAAAAGATGCTTGTTGGGCTTATCGTTGTTGAACCTGTATATGATGTTTTTTCTAAACCTCGTCGACCTCGATATACGGAGCACAAGGAAACAATGGCTTTGGGGTCAATTCCAATTGTCATTAATAAGACACTAGAAATAGAAATCAAATTGGATTATGGGCAGGTATTGGCGGCAGAGGATGAGGAATTAAAAAGAATAGTTGCTTCTGAAGTTCTCAATACGTTTAAGAATTTGAAAGTGCCTAAAAAAGTGACTGATTTTGACAAAGACCGTTTCGTGGCTGATATAGGCGGGTTATTTCGTCAGATGTTTTTGAAATGAAAATGTATCTATAGAAGAAGTCGGAGAGGTTAGAAGGATTTGGAGATTTTTTCTTACTTTTGCAGCAAAATAGCATAAAACCATGAACCATACCGACATTCTTCAACAAATTCAACAGTTGGGTAGGCAACTTCTTCCCGAAGATGCTCACTTATTGCTTTATGGTTCCCGTGCCCGTGGCGATTACCACGAAGGCTCCGATTGGGATTTGCTTATTTTGCTCAACCGACCACAAGAAGCGTCCGATTTCCAGAATATTGCCTATCCGCTTATGGAACTTGGTTTTGACTTGGGCGAGTATTTCAGCGTGCAAACCTATTCACAACAGGAATGGGAGGCGATACGTTTTTTGCCTTACTACAAAAATGTTGAACAAGATAAAATCGTATTGGTATGAGTTTGAATGATGAAGAAAGGAAAATCCTTGTCGGATTGGAAATAGAGAAGTCTCGAAGGACTTTTGCCGAAATTGAGATTCTGCGCCAAGCAGGTCTTTGGGACAACATTGCCAATCGATTGTATTATGCGGCTTTTCATGCTGTTAGTGCGTTGCTGATTAACGACGGACACCCAGTCGGTACTCATCAAGGTGCGGTGGTAATGTTGCATCAGCATTTTGTTAAGACTGGTGTTCTTTCAAAGGAAGACGGTGCGTTTTATTCCCAGCTTCAAACTATGCGTGAAAAGGCCGACTACAACTGCACTTATTATGCTACGGAGGAAGACACAGCACCTCGAATTGCTTTGACTGAAACCTTCATCGAGAAGATAATTGAATTGATAAAGAGTTGATTTTAATATGTTTGACTTCGTTTTCTATCAATTGAAACTGTTCTATGAGAAAAGAGAAAAAGGCAGCGATACAATATGGACTGCGGCATTTTATGTGACTATTTTACAGTTCTTGATGCTATATTCCGCTTTCATTTTTATTGACATTTTCACAAACAAGACTTTATCGGACATATTGTTAGGAGGAAATAAGACGTTGGCAATAATCATTTCCCTTGTTGCTATCGTTTCGTTGTTCCTATTTAATCGCAACCGTTATCATCGTATATATAACTTAATAGTCAGCAAATATGAGAAACACCCCGCAAATCGATGGTTTAAGATTTGGATGGTAGCTGCACTAATGATGTTGTTACTTCTTTCTCCTATCCTGTGGAACGAGTTACATAAATTGAATGTGAGATAAAAATGTCAGCGGTTTTATTGTATGGTTTGTCCAGATGCTACTAAATGTAGCATGTGCTTCGGACATAAAGTGAAAAAAAGCGTATCTTTGCACCCTTATTTATGCGATAGATGCCTATCGGAATCCCAATATGGATGTTAGCCTTATCGCTGCTGGCTGGTCTGGCGGCAGCCACTGTGTTGTATTTTCGAAATAAGAAGCAACATTACGGCAAAGCATTGAATGCCATATTGTTTGCATTACGAACCTTGATTGTTGGCTTGGTGGTCTTGCTGCTCTTCAACCCGTTGATAAGGCAGAAATTCAGTTCGGTGGAGACGCCTACGATTATTCTTGCGCATGACAATTCTTCGTCCGTCGTCCTTTGTAAGGATTCGGTGTATTACAAAAAGGATTACCAGACCCAATTTGAGCAGTTTAGGAAAGACTTGAACGCTGATTTTCAAGTCGATGAATACCTCTTCGGTGAGGAAGTCCGCGATTTCGAGCAACTCGATTTTTCCGACCAACTGACGGACTTGTCGTCGCTTATAAAGACTTTGGACAGAAGATATTACAAACGCAATGTGGGGGCGGTGCTGCTCTTCTCCGACGGCATCTACAACCGTGGTTTCGAGCCGGAACTGGTAGCGGAGAACTTCCCGTTCCCCATCCATACCGTCGTTTTGGGCGACACGGTTTCCTATCCCGACCTCGCCATCCGCAATGTGCATTATAATAAGGTGGTGTCGCTCGGCGCGACCTTCCCCGTCCGTGTGACCGTCGCTGCCCGCGATTTAGCAGGTCGCAAGGCCCAACTGACCCTCAAAGAAGGCGGTCGCATCATCGAGAAGCGCGACATTGAGATTCCTTCCAACCGCTTCTCCAAGGAAATTGACTTCATGCTCGACGCTACTAAGAAAGGCGTGATGGTCATCGACATCGAAGTGAGCGGCATCCCCGAGGAGGAACAACTGCTGAATAATGTACGGCATATCTATGTCGAGGTGCTAGACCAGAAATATAAGTTGTTGTGTGTGGCCGCTTCGCCACATCCCGACTTGAGCGCCTTGCGCAGTGTGCTCAACGACAACTATGAGGTGGACTTCTGTTTTGGCAAAGAAACACTGCCCGAGTTCAGCAACTACGATCTGGTCATCTTGCATCAGGCGCCTTCGGAGCAAACGGATTTCAACGCTTTGAAGGCTCAGTTAGACAAGAACGTGAAACTGCCCGTCTTCTTCATCATTGGCAACGACACCGACCTCAATATGTTAAGCAAGTTGCAGAATGTCTTTGCCTTGCATTCTGGCGCGACCAACACCCAGTTGGATGTCAAGGCGCACCAAAACACGGCCTTTTCGACCTTTACCTTTGATGCGAAGTCGGAACAACTCATCGCGAAATATCCGCCTTTGGCCTTGCCGCATCTGGAAATTAATGCCTTGAAATCGCATGATGACCTGCTGCTACAAGAGGTGATGGGCGTTAAGTCGGGATTGCCGTTGCTGACTTTTGCCAACGACGGGCGCAAAATGGCCTTCTTGTTCGGCACCAACATCTGGCGTTGGAGGTTGTACGAATATTACCAGAACAAGAACCACGATGTGTTCGACGAGATGTTCTCCAAGTCGCTGAAATACCTGCTGCTGTCGGCCAACGACGGCTCTGCCATCTATGCCAAGGAGACCTACTACAGCAATGAGCCCGTCATCATCACCGCCGAGTTGCGCAACCCGAACAACGAACTCGTGACCGACCCCGACCAGACCATTCAAATCGAGAACAAACTGACTGGGGAGACCTACGACTACACCTTCTCAAAGCGCGACCACGACTATGAACTAAACGCAGGCCTGCTGCCCGAAGGTCTTTATACCTTTAAGGTGCGAGCACAAATGGGCGAGCGCAAGATCAATGTGAATGGCACCTTTAGCGTGGTGGCCATCGGAATTGAAGCGCAGCAACTCACCGCCGACGTCGACCGAATGCGCACCATCGCGCGCCTGACCAACGGAAACTGCTATACCGCCCGCGAGTTGCAGCAACTATTTGCTGACTTGCACAATGATTCGCGCATCACGAGCGTTGAACACCACGAGAGCCGCTTCGAAGACCTGATTCACTCCAAGTGGATCTTCTTTGTCCTCATTGGTCTTGCCGCCGTGGAATGGCTGCTGCGGAAGATGTTTGGCAGTTATTGATGAGGAGAGTGGGAGATTCCCCTGCGGGAATGGAAGTGGAGATGTTATTATAGAGCGGCGGCTTAAGGATTCTATGAATATGATGCTTCTTGAAGCCGCCGCAAAAACAAAAGGAGTAAACTCCATTCCCCGAAGGGGAAACTAAATTTTGAATTTTAAATTTTAAATCATTAAATACTAACGCATTATGAAAATCCAAGATCAAGCCTTCGTGACAATGACTTATGTCTTGCGCGAGAAAGATGAAAACGGTCGTATCATCCAAGAGACCACCAAGGACAATCCTTTCACCTTTGTCTGCGGTATGCAACAAGTGTTACCCAAGTTTGAGGAAAACCTGATGGGCAAGGAGCCAGGCGACACTTATTGCTTCTATCTGACCCCCGAAGAGGGTTATGGCGTACGCGATGAGTCCCAGGTAATGGAGTTCGAGAAAGAGATGTTTATGCAGAACGATGTGCTGAAGGACATGCTGAAGGAAGGTCTGGAACTTCCGTTCAGGAATTACAACGGCAGCATCGTGATGGGTAAGATATGTGAGATTGGTGACCAGACCGTCAAGGTTGATTTCAATAGCGACTTGGCCGGTGTACATCTCTGCTTCAGTGGCGAAATCCTCGATGTGCGCGAGTCGACCGATGAAGACTTTGGTGCGGGTGGCTGTGCCGGTTGCGGCGGCGAATGTGGCGAAAACGAATGCTGCTCTGGCTGCGGCAATTGAATCTAAGGGAAAAGCATGCGATAAGAGTCCCGAAAGCTGAAAGGCTTTCGGGGCTCTTTGCGTAGTGTTATTTCACGATGAGTTTTTGGGTTTCAATACCGGCTTTTACGAAGTAGACACCACTTGTCAAATTGCTGATGTTGATAGTGTTGGCACCCACATGGCCTTCGGTTTCGATTACTTTCTGACCCGTGAGGTTGTAAATCACGATATCAGAATCTCGGCTGAGGATGATGTTGAGTTGACCCACGGTAGGATTGGGATAGAGGGTGAAACGGGTGCCGTGTTCATGCTCTTGAACGGCATCCGGGAAGAGCTCGTGCAGGTCGAAGGCGATGCCTTGATAGTAATTGTCCATGGGGTCGCCAACGCCGCCGTCGTGAACATAACTGCCGGTTTGAAAGTCTACCTGACAGGCGATGATGAGCATATCGTCCACTACGGCGACTTGGGGATAAACGAATTCTGTAAAGTCCCACAAAAAGTCGTTGGTAATATGTGTATGATAGAACCAGTTGTTGCCGCCATCACATGAATAAGAGACGAAGAGCTTGAAGTAATAGTTGTCTGTTTCGGGGTCGTTGTGGTTAAAGTCCAAGGCCATCCAAACGGCAATGAGTTCATGGTCATGTCCGGGTATTTTGCAAAGGACGGGCATGGCGCAGACGCCGCAATTATAGTCACCATGGTGACCGAGTTCTTCGGGGTCTATGATATTAAAGTATGGGAACCCAAACGGGTCTAAATCGGTTAGGAAGCCGAAATACTCAGGCCATGGCTCGTGGGTGGGAGTGTCCATATAGAGAGAGGAGGCATGAATGTCTTCATAGAGGTAGGCGGAGTCCATGAGGAAGGGCTGTCCGGGTGTAGGAGGCATGGGGTTGGTGGGGTCGAAACCGTAGCCATAGCTGGGGCTTGCTTCGCCTCTATAGGGCATGGACTCACTCCAGAAGGCGACACCGCCGATGGCTGGGTCGTATTCGTCGGAGCCAGGTTCGCCTCTGCTGCCATTGAATTCGTAGGCCACACAAAGCTCGTTGTTGTCGCCCCAGACGCAGGAAGCCCAGCGGGGATACATGAACCAGTTGTCGTAGGTGGCGTTGACGCAGGGGTGGTGGTAGAACACCTTTCTCTCCCATGTCTCACCGTCGTCGTAACTGTAGATGACCATGCCATCGCTCCACGGATTGTTCACGACCAAGGCAAGACGGTTGTCGTCGGTGGTCTCCATCCAATAAGCCACGTGTTTGCCAAAGCTGCCGTATTCTTCGGTCAGGTAGGGGAGGACGACGTTTTGCAACTCCCAGGTTTGGCTGTCTCTTGAACGGAAATAGTACAATCTGTTGTCGTCGCCTGTGGCGATGATGTGGATGATGTCGCGATCGGCACCCGAGGTCATGACGGCAGGACAAGAGGGGTTGAGGGTGGGGTCAAGGTAACTGACAGCTGCGACGCTGTTGGGTGCCATGTGGTCTTTGTTTTCCACGATGTAGATGCCGCACTGATGGGTGGTGTTGGCGGCGACGACGATGCCGTTTTCCTTGTAGCGGGCGATGGAACCGAAGAGGGTCGGTTCGCTTTCAATACGCCCGTCCAGCGGGATCCATTCGTCGTTGTTGGTGTCGTAGGTGCCGATAGCCGTGCCGCGGTCGGCGAAGGACTCGTCGGTGGCATAGTTGTAGGCGAAGTTGACCTTGCCGTCGGGCCAAACGATGGTCCAGTTGCGCGGACCGGCATGGGTCTGCCAATCGTAAATGGTATAATCGAGTTCACCGTCGCTGCGGGTCATGACGGGCTCGCTTTTGGGCATTACCTGCGAATAGCCATCAACGACTATCAACAGAGCAAAGGTAATAGCATAGATCTTTTTCATTTTGGAAGGATTTGGTTGTAATTTATGTTTCACTGCGGCAAAGATAGTGATATTTCCGTTAAATGCAATAAAAAAGCGGGCTTCAAATGAAGTCCGCTTTTTTTGTCATGTAGAGACGGTGTGCACACCGTCTCTGCTGGTTTTATTTCCTCAGCCCAGCCAACTGCTGCTCAATCACTGCAATCTTGGCTTCGGCATCAGCTTTTTTCTTGCGTTCCTTGTCGACCACAGCGGCAGGAGCACCACTCACGAAGCGTTCGTTGGAGAGCTTCGCTTCAACGCTCTTCAGGAAGCCCTGGGCGTATTTCAGTTCCTCTTCCAACTTCTTGATCTCGGCCTCGACATCGACGCTGCCGGTGAGCGGCACGAAGAACTCGGTGCTGCCCACGATGAAGCCGAAGGCACCAGCGGGAGCCTCAGCCACATAACTCACCTCGCTCACGTTGCAGAGCTTGGCAATCACGCAGTCGAAGTCCTTGTTGGCCGTACCCTTCACCACGAGTTGGATGGCATCGCGGAAGGCGATGTTCTTGTCAGAGCGCACCTTGCGGACGTTGTTGATGACCTCTTGGGTGAACTCGAACTGCTTTAGAATCTGCTCGTCAATGGCTTGCAGTTTCGGTTGTTGTGCAATAATGATGTCATCTCCTTCCTTGCGCTCGGCGATGGCATGCCAGATTTCCTCGGTGATGAACGGCATGAAGGGGTGCAGCAGGAGCATCAGGTTCTCGAAGAATTTAATGGTGGCGGCGTAGGTCACGGGGTCGATACCCTGGCCTTGCGGAGCCTTCACCATCTCGAGGTACCATGAGCAGAAGTCGTCCCAAGTGAGCTTGTAGATGCCCATCAAGGCATCGCTGAGGCGGTACTTGTCGATGTTGTCGTTGGTCTCGGCCAGCACTTGGTTGAAGCGGGCCTCAAACCACTTCACGGCCATCTTGGCAGCCTCGGGTTGGGCGGCGTTTTGGTCTACGTTCCAACCTTTCACCAGACGCAAGGCGTTCCAAATCTTGTTGCAGAAGTTGCGGCCTTGCTCGCAGAGGGCCTCGTCGAAAAGGATGTCGTTGCCGGCAGGGGCGCTGAGCATCATGCCCATACGCACGCCATCGGCACCGAACTTGTCGATGAGCTCAATCGGGTCGGGGGAGTTGCCCAATGACTTGGACATCTTGCGGCCAAGTTTATCTCTCACGATACCAGTGAAATATACATTCCTGAAAGGCACTTCATTCTGGTATTCCTCACCGGCCATAATCATGCGCGCCACCCAGAAGAAGATGATGTCGGGGGCGGTGATGAGGTCGTTGGTGGGATAATAGTACTTGAACTCAGCATTATCGGGGTCGAGGATGCCGTTGAAGAGTGACAAAGGCCACAGCCATGAGCTGAACCAAGTGTCCAAGGCATCGTCGTCTTGACGCAAGTCTTTGAGGGTCAAATTCTTGTTGCCCGTCTTCTCGATGGCGAGTTTCAAGGCTTCTTCGGGTGTCTCAGCGACCACGAAACCGCCTTCGGGCAGGTAGTAGGCCGGAATCTGATGGCCCCACCACAGCTGGCGGCTGATGCACCAGTCCTTGATGTTCTCCAACCAGTGGCGGTAGAGGTTGACATATTTGGCAGGATAGAACTTGATGTCGCCATTCAACACGGGTTTCAGTGCGATGTCGGCAAGGTGTTCCATCTTGAGGAACCATTGCATCGAGAGTTTCGGCTCAATCGGCACATTGGTGCGCTCGGAGTAACCCACCTTATTATTATAGTCCTCGATCTTCTCCAACAGTCCGGCTTCCTTCATGTCGATGATGATTTGCTTGCGGCAGTCTTCGCGGCTCATGCCGATGTACATGCCAGCAGCCTCACTTAAAGTGGCGTCGTCGTTGAAGATGTTGATGCTCTGCAGGTTGTGTTTCTCGCCCAGCATGTAGTCGTTCACATCGTGGGCAGGAGTGACCTTCAGGCAGCCCGTACCGAACTCGATGTCGACATAGCCGTCTTCGATGACGGGGATGACGCGGTTGACCAACGGCACCACGACTTTCTTGCCGCGCAGCCATTGGTTCTTGGGGTCGGCGGGGTTGATGCACATGGCCGTGTCGCCCATGATGGTTTCGGGGCGGGTGGTGGCTACCACGGCGTAACGGCGACCTTGCTCATCGGTGTGGATGATTTCGCCTTCAGCGCCCGTGGCACCCGTGCCGTCGTCCTCGTGGAGGTAATAGCGGAGGTAGAACAGTTTGCTATGCTCATCCTTGAAAATGACTTCCTCGTCGCTCAAAGCCGTTAAAGCTTTCGGGTCCCAGTTGACCATGCGCACGCCGCGGTAAATCAGGCCTTTGTTGTACAGGTCGACGAAGGCGCGGATGACGCTCTTCGAGCGGATGTCGTCCATGGTGAACGAGGTGCGTTCCCAGTCGCAGGAGCAGCCGAGGCGGCGCAACTGCTTGAGGATGATGCCACCATGCTCGTGGGTCCAGTCCCAAGCGTGTTTGAGGAACTCCTCGCGGCCGATATCCGTCTTCTTGATGCCCTGTTGCGCCAGCTTGTTCACCACCTTGGCTTCGGTGGCGATGGAGGCATGGTCGGTGCCAGGCACCCAGCAGGCGTTCTTGCCCTGCATGCGCGCGCGTCGGATCAGGATATCCTGAATCGTGTTGTTCATCATGTGGCCCATGTGAAGCACGCCGGTCACATTGGGCGGCGGGATCACGATGGTATAGGGTTCGCGTTCGTCGGGAGTGGAGTGAAAGTAGTTCTTGTCCATCCAGTGTTCGTACCATTTGCCTTCAACTTCCTGAGGGCTGTATTTGCTGCTGATCTCCATGTATTAGTTGTTGAATTGTTGACTGTTGAATTGTTAATTGTTTTGACACGGGACTTCGGGACTTCGAGACGCGGGACTTTTTTGTTGTCGCTTTGCGTCATCGCGAGGAACGAAGCAATCCAGCAATTGCTGGATTAAAACAATCGGCAAAAGTAGCGATTTTTCGGCTATGCTCGGACTTTTTTCTCCAATTTTGCGATGGCATTGATTATTTTCTTATTTTTGTCCGTTAATTGAAAACCGAGAGATTAAATCAAATCAATAATCATTAAAAATCACAATTATGGGTACATTAGCAACTCTATGGCAAGAACATAGGACGATGATGGTATTCTTCATTGTCTTGATTGTTGTCATTCCTTTCTTGATCTTCTATCTTAACAAGGCCAAGAAAGAGCATCCTAAAGGTTTGATTGCCGCTGCCTTGAGCAACATGGGCGAGCGCTTCGGCTATTACATCATGAACGCCGTATTGGTGTTATTCATCTGCTCCAAGTTTGGCATTTCCGACGGAACGTCGGGCCTCATTTTTGGCGTGTTCTATTTTTTGATTTATATGCTTGCGCTCCCTGGCGGTATTATCGCCGACCGCTCGCAGAATTACAAGAAAACCATCATCACGGGTATCATTGTGATGGCCCTGGGTTATGGATTGTTATCCATCCCTGTGTTCAGTGATGGTGGCAACGCCATGTCGTGGCCGTTCTTCCTTGCCATGTTTGCATTGCTGCTCATCGCTTGCGGTAACGGTCTCTTCAAGGGCAACCTGCAAGCCATCGTAGGTCAGTTGTACGACGACTTCGAAGCCGAGGCTGCCAAGAAAGGCCCCGAGGCGCTTGCAGCAGCCAAGGAGAAACGTGACAACGGCTTCCAGATTTTCTACGTGTTCATCAACATCGGTGGTGTGATTGCCCCGTTTGTGGCACCCCTCATCCGTGACTGGTACCTGAAGACCAAGGGTTTGATTTATAATGCCGACCTCCCACGTCTGTGCCACAAGTTCATCATGGACACGATGGAGGGCAACGACATGGACAATCTCAATGCAATTTCGCAGACTTTCTCTGGCGCGACCGAGAACCTCGCTAGTTTCTGCCAAAACTACCTGCATGTGTACAATACGGGTGTTCACTACTCCTTTATCATTTCGGTGGTCGCCATGCTGATTTCTTTGGCTATCTTCATTGCTGTTCGACATAAGTTGCCGAATCCTGTAAAGAAAGAAAAAGCCGATGTGCAACAATATTCCGAAGCTGACCGTTTGGCTGATGCCAAGGAGATCAAGCAGCGTATGATGGCTTTGTATGCTGTTCTTGTTATCGCTATGTTCTTCTGGTTCTCCTTCCACCAGAACGCCCAATCGTTGACGATTTTTGCCCGCGACTTCGTGGATACCAGTGCGCTTCCGCCTGAGATCCTGCAATTCATCAACCCGTTCTTCGTGATCGTGTTGACGCCTATCATAATGTGGATTTTCGCTGCGCTGGCTCGCAAGGGCAAGGAGGTTTCCACGCCGAAGAAGATTGCGCTCGGTATGTTCATTGCCGCATGCGCTTATCTGTTCCTGATTTGCATTGCGGTGGCAAACAACTATCCTTCTGGCAACGCTTTCAAGGCTCTGCCTGAGGCTGAAAAGATGGCCATGAAGACCACGCCGTATGTTATGATCGCTACATACTTCTTCCTTACGGTAGCTGAGTTGTTCATTTCGCCTTTGGGACTGTCGTTCGTCTCGAAGATTGCGCCGCGTCACATGGTCGGCAAGTGCCAAGGTTTGTGGTTGGCTGCCACGGGTATTGGTAACCTCTTCATCTTCCTTGGTGTCAGAATGCTCAATTCCTTCCCGCATCAGTGGATGACTTGGGGTGTCTTCGCCTTTATTTGCCTTGCTTCCATGGCAATTATGCTTGGCATGTTGAAATGGCTTGAAAGAGTCGCGAAATAATAACAAATAAAATGAAAGGAAAAGGCTTGCGCAAGCAAGCCTTTTCCTTTTAACTCCTAACTATTAACTCCAAACTCCTAACTATGTTCAAGGGTCATCCTAAAGGGCTTTACGCCCTAGCATTAGCCAACACGGGCGAGCGCTTTGGCTATTATACTATGTTGGCTATCTTTGTGCTTTTCCTCCAGGCCAAATTTGGTTACAATGAAGCACAAGCAGGCCAAATCTATGGCATATTCCTCGGATTTGTTTATTTTATGCCCCTAATTGGCGGTATGCTCGCCGACCGGTTCGGTTACGGCAAGATGGTTCGGATTGGCATCGTGGTGATGTTTTTGGGTTATCTGCTGCTGGCAGTTCCCATAGCAACAACAACGGCTAAGGTCACCATGTTTTCCGCCTTGGCACTCATCGCCATAGGTACGGGTTTGTTCAAGGGCAACCTTCAGGTGATGGTGGGCAACCTCTACGACGAAGCTAAATACAGCGCTTTCCGCGACAACGGTTTCAGTCTGTTCTATATGGCCATCAACATCGGTTCTATGTTTGCTCCCATGGCAGCCACCAAGGTCACAGACCTCTTTTTGGGCAAGGCGGGCTTTAGTTATGTGTCGCAGATCCCTTCTTTAGCTCACCAGTATCTTGACAAGACTATCACCCCTGAAGCGCTTTCAACCTTTGAGGAATTGGCGGTGCAGCAGGGCGGCAATGTCAACGACTTGGTAGGTTTTGCCAACAATTATATTGATGCTTTGTCGGGCGCTTACAACTACGGCTTCGGCGTGGCTTGCATCTCGTTGGTTCTCTCTATGATTATCTATCTGAGTTGCAGGAAGTGGTTCAAGCACGCCGATGTCAACACCAAGCAAGCCAAGGCGATGGAAAGCACCACCGTGAATGTTACGGAACTCTCCAAGGAACAAACTCGCGAGCGCATCACAGCCTTGGTAATGGTCTTCGCCGTGGTCATCTTCTTCTGGATGTCGTTCCAGCAAGCAGGCCTTTGTCTGACCTACTTCGCCCGCGACTATACCCAAAGCACTGCCACGGGCTTCACTCGAATTGGTTTCAATATTTGGTCTTTGACACTGATTGCCATCTCGGTGTACACTCTGTTTGGCATATTCCAATCGGAGACGAAACGTAACAAATTAATATGTGGCATTGTAACAGTGCTGCTTTGGGCAGGTGCCATCGCTTTGTATCTTGGCATGGCCGACCCCATCAACATCCTGCCGCAGCAGTTCCAGCAGTTCAACCCGTTCTTCGTCGTCGCTCTGACACCTGTCTCGATGGCGGTCTTTGGTGCCTTGGCGAAGAAAGGCAAGGAACCATCCTCGCCGCGCAAGATAGGCATGGGCATGATTGTCGCCGCTCTCGGTTTTCTCATTTTGGTGATTTGTTCCTTCTCTTTGGCCAGTCCCGCTGAATTGAAGACCCAAGGTGGTGTGAGTGGCACTCTGGTCTCACCCAACTGGTTGATCAGCACCTATTTCGTGCTGACTTTCGCCGAGTTGCTGTTGAGTCCCATCGGTATCTCCTTCGTCACGAAGGTGGCGCCGCCCAAGTACAAGGGCATGATGATGGGCCTGTGGTTCTGCGTGACCGCCATAGGCAACTACCTCACCAGCGTCATCGCTCGCATCTGGGGTACGGGTATGCCGCTCTGGATGGTCTGGGGTGTGCTCGTAGTTCTCTGCCTGCTCTCCGCCGTGTTCATCTTCTCGATTATGAAGCGACTGGAACGCGCCACGCAAGGATGCTGAGATTGTTCTAAATGAACGCAGGGTCGCCAATTGGCGACCCTGCGTTTTTATTTTGCTATATGCTCGATAGCAATCAACAGGCCTTATTTTTTGCGGATGTCCTTGATACGGCCTTCGGTGCCGGCATATTCGGTGCCGACGTGATTGTTCTTGTAGTTTTCCAAGAAGTTCTGGATGATGTCGGTGTCGAGGACACCTGCGTCCTGAATGTTGGTGCAGCGTTCCATCATGGCAAAACCGTCGCCGTGGTCGATGGCCACGTAGGTGGAAGCGGCGAAGGTGTAGGTCTTCTTGGGATCGAGAGGCTCATACTTTCCAGTCTCCTGGTTCAGGATTTCGACTTTCTTCACGCGACGCTTTCCGTCAACGCCAGCGAAACTATGGTCGGCATCGTAGACCACGGGTGAGGGGATGCTGGAGTCATATTCAAACCTGAGACCGGAAACCTGTTGGAAACCACCGAATTCACCTGGGGCGATGGAGACGGAGAACTCGAGTATGTCGAGCAGCAGCTCGCCCGTGCATTCGCCCTTGCAGGTGCCGTTTTCGAAGGGGAACATGGTGTAAATGTCGTTGAAGGTCACATCTCCCTTGGGAAGGTCTGCCCTAATGCTGCCACCGCCGAGGAAGGCGATGTCGGTGCCAAACACTGTTCTGTATGCATCGGCGCAGAAGTTGCCGATGTTGCATTCCTGGCAACGTACAAGGCGATTGTTTTGGTCGTCATAAGCGGCCAATTTGACATCGCTATTGAAGATGACCATCTCGGCGACTTTCTTGTAGCCTTCCTTGATTTCGTTGATGACCTTAAGCACGTTCGGCTCTTGCTTGGTGTATGTCTCGGTCGGGATGAGTTCGGTCTTGAATGTGCCGTTGGGGTTGATGGTGAGTACACCCATATATTGGAATTTGGTGCCAGTGGAGGTCAGGGTGACATCCTCTCCCTTCTTGTTCTTGACAATGCTGTCGAGAATCACGCTGTGGGAGTGCCCGTCAAGGACGACGTCGATGCCATAAGTGTTTTCGATCATGCTGGGTGAGTTGATGCCGCCTTCGCCCTCGTCTTCATCGCCGAGGTGGGAGAGGACCACTACAAAATCAGCGCCTTCCGCTCTGGCAGAATTGACAGCGTTTTGTACGACGTCATAGAAGTTGTCGATGCAGAAGCTATACACGAAGTTTCCTTCCTCATCCTTGAAATAGGTAGGCGTGGAAGAATTGATCGTATAAGGAGTGGACATGCCGACGAAAGCCACATCAAAACCATCGTAATTTACGATGTGGTAAGGATCATAAATCTGCTTGTCTGTCCGGAGGTCTTTGAAGTTGCAGCAGAGGCACTCGGCATTAAGTTCCTCCATGAGTTCCATCTGACGAGGAATGCCATAGTCGAACTCGTGGTTGCCAAGAGTGACATAGTCGTAGCCGACTTCGTTCATGATGTTGATGATGTTACGACCATGAGAGGAGGCGCCTAAGCTTCCGCCTTGGACAAAATCGCCGTTGGAGACCACGGTGACATGCTTGTGCGATGCTTTCATCTCCTCCTTGAGGGCGGCGAAATTGGCGTATCCGTCAACGCCACAGTGAACGTCGTTTTCATAGAGGACGATGATGTCTTTTGAAGACTGATTGGTACCTTGGGTGTTCGAATCGCAAGATACCGAAAGGCAACAGCAGAGGATGCTGGAGGCCAGGAATAGGATAAAACGTCTTTTCATAATGATATTGGATAATAGTTAATGTTGTTGTCGATAGTTTTGTGTCGCAAAAGTATGTATTTTTTCCGTGCTGATTGCAAACATTTTGCTATTTTTGCGACAAAATAACCACGCTGAATCAAAAGAATTTCAACCCATGTCAAGAAACGAACAAGAGCTGAAAGGTGTCACTCTTTTGGGCAACCAGAACACGCAGTACAGTTACGATTATACGCCTGAGGTGCTAGAGACATTTGAGAACAAGCACCCCGAGAACGAGTACCTTGTAACCTTGGATTGCCCCGAGTTCACCTCGTTGTGCCCCAAGACCGGTCAACCCGACTTCGGCCATCTGATCATCAATTACATTCCGCGTACGCTGATGGTGGAGAGCAAGAGTCTGAAACTCTATCTTTTCAGTTTCCGCAACCACGGTGACTTCCACGAAGACTGCGTCAATATCATCATGAAGGACTTGGTCAAGTTGATGGATCCCAAATACTTGGAGGTAGTCGGATTGTTCAATCCCCGTGGAGGCATCTCCATCAAACCTTTCGCCAACTACGGCGATGCCGAACATCAGGATATGGTGAAGCAACGGCTTATTTGTCATTGCGAGCGGAGCGTGGCAATCTAGACGGGAAGCTTTTACTCTGGATCGCTTCTTCCGTGTTCACGGAATGAGGCCTCGCGATGACGCAAAGCGACAACTGAACAACTGATTAACTGAACAACTGAAAACTGAAATGAAGGACGCAGTTATTATCATCTCCGGTGGCATGGACTCGACCACGATGCTTTATGAGTTCAAAGACGAAATAGCTTTGGCTATCACCTTTGACTACGGTTCTACCCAAAATGGTCGTGAACGCATTTGCGCCATCACGCATTGCCAGCGCCTAGGAGTTAAGCATATCGTGGTGCCGCTTGAGTTCATGCACCGCTATTTCAAAAGTGCCTTGCTGATGACTGCCGACGATATTCCCGAAGGCAATTACGATGACGAGAATATGAAGTCGACGGTAGTGCCTTTCCGCAATGGCATTATGTTGGCCGTCGCTGCGGGTATCGCCGAGAGTAACGGACTGAAGCGGGTGATGATTGCCAACCATGCTGGCGACCACTCGATCTATCCCGATTGTCGTCCCGACTTCGTCAACGCCATGTCGGCTGCCATGTCGGCTGGAACCTATGAAAACATCACGGTCTATGCGCCCTATACCTACTTGAGCAAAAAGGAAATCGCCGAGCACGGCAAGGCGCTGGGTTTGGACTATGCCGAGACCTATTCCTGCTATAAGGGCGGCGAGAAGCACTGCGGCAAATGTGGCACGTGCCGCGAACGTCGCCAGGCGCTGCTCGAGGCTGGCATCGAAGACCATACTGAATATGAATCATAAAGCTAAGGTCCCTGAGCTCGTCGAAGGGCCGACAGATAATGACGGTGCTTCGACAGGCTCAGCAACCTGCTTCAACTGAATAACTGAACAACCGATAACTGCCAACTGAAAAAAATGTATTACGTCAGAAAAACCCTAGAGATATCCGCCTGCCATCAGCTTTATCTCGACTATGAGAGCAAATGCGAGAACCTGCATGGCCACAATTGGAAGATCAATGTATACTGCCGTGCCGAGAAGCTTGACAGCAACGGCATGGTGTGCGACTTTACCGAAATCAAGCGCTTGATACACGGCAAGATCGACCATACCAACATCAATGATGTGCTGGACTTCAATCCTACGGCCGAGAACTTGGCCAAGTGGATTGTTGACACTGTTCCGAACTGCTATCGTGCCGATGTGTGGGAGTCGCGCGACAACAAGGCTTCCTACATCAAGGACGATGCCCCACAAAACTTTGATTGAATGATGCTTCTGGCTTTTTGCCTCTGGCCGTCATTGCGGGCGCAGACCCCGCAATCTCCTTAATTGGAGTGACGGCCAATAGACAAAAGCAAACATAAAACAAATCAACATTGTACAAAATAAACGAAATATTCTACTCCCTGCAAGGTGAGGGTTTCCATAGCGGAACGCCCGCCGTCTTCGTACGTTTCAGCGGTTGCAACTTGCATTGCGCCTTCTGCGACACGCAGCACCAAACAGGGGAGATGATGTCGCTGCAAGAGATTGTGGATGAGGTGAACAAATATCCTGTTGCGCCTCTTGTCGTGCTTACGGGAGGTGAACCGTCACTGTTTATCAATGAGGCTTTTATTGCTGAATTGAAACAAAAGACAGGAAAACGCATCGCCATCGAAACCAATGGCACGCGACCATTGCCGAGCAATCTGGATTGGGTGACGTTCTCTCCCAAATCAGCTTTTGAGGGAGGGGATGCCGAACCTTGTGTTTTAGTGCAATGTGATGAGTTGAAGGTGGTCTATCTCGGCCAGGATCTGTCACAGTATGATGGCATCAAGTCCAACCACCGTTTCTTGCAACCTTGTTTTTGTGAAGACGAGATGGAGCGAAAAGCCAACATGAAAGCTTGCGTAGAAGCCGTGATGCAAAACCCCGGCTGGCGACTTTCGCTGCAGATTCATAGAGTTTTAAATATTCCTTGAGGAAATTCGTATGCGTTTGCGGCTTTAGCTGCCAAATCAACGGCTGCAATTCGTGGAATTAGTGTGATTCGTAGTTTATTTTTTCCGCTGGAATCCTCGTTTCGGCTCGCTGTACACCAAAAATACAGCGGGCTTTTTGTTTAGGTCGCCTTTGTAGTTTTTCCATTCCCCAATGCTTTGGCTGATGATGAGTTCGTCGTCGCAGGTGAGGTTGCAGGCGACGCAGACGCGCGTGGCAGGGTGTAGGTTCTTGCATAAGTCCTGCAGCATGGCGTTGTTGCGGAAAGGTGTCTCGATGAACAACTCTGTCTCGTTGTTGATCGCCGACCTGCGCTCCAAGTCTTTGATGGCATTCTGTCGCTCGGGACTCTTGATGGGCAGGTAGCCATGGAAGGCAAAGGCTTGTCCGTTGAAGCCCGAAGCCATCAAAGCCAAAATCATCGCATTGGGTCCAACCAAGGGAATCACTTGTATGCTGGCGGAATGCGCCAAGTCTACGACCAATGCGCCTGGGTCGGCGACACAGGGCGTGCCCGCTTCCGACATCAGCCCCATGTCCTCTCCTTGCAGACAGGCGCCGAGATGCTCCATCATGTCAAGGTTGCGGGCATTGTGCTTGTCGAGTTCGATGAATTCGATGTCGTCGATAGCGTTGTCCATCCCGATGCGGCTCAACACACGGCGTGAGGTGCGGGTGTTTTCCACGACGAAGTGCTTTAGGCGTCGCACGATTTCAAGCGTGCCGGCAGGGATGACTTGCTCGGGTTTTGTGGCGCCAAGCAGGTTAGGCACGAGATAGAGTTTTCCGAAGTTGTTGGCCATAGGAAACTATTGCAGGGCGATTTTTTTCTCAATGTCGGCAAACATCACCTTGAACTGCTTGTCGGTCTCTAGTTGGTTAGCGATGGTCTTGCACGCGTGGTGAACAGTGGCATGGTCTTTCTTGCCGCATTGCTGGCCGATGGCGGCAAGGCTAGCGTTGGAGTATTTCTTGGCCAGGTACATGGCAATCTGGCGGGCCTGCACCACTTGACGCTTCCGCGTCTTAAGTGCCAGTTGTTCGGGCGAGATTTTGAAGTACTCGCATACGATGTTGATGATGTATTCCACCGACACCTCTTTGACGGTGTTGCGCACGAAACGGTCGATGATTTGTTGCGCCATCTCGAGGGTAACGGCCCTTTTGTTGAGCAGCGACTGGGCCATAAGTGAGTTCATCACTCCTTCCAGTTCACGGATGTTGTTGCGCACATTGCTGGCGATGTATTGCACCACCTCGTCAGGGAAGGTGATGCCGTTGTCGTAGAGTTTCTCTCGGATGATGGAGGTGCGTGTCGGTAGGTCGGGCGCCTGAAGGTCGGCGGCGAGACCCCACTTGAAACGCGACAGCAGGCGGTCTTCCATGCCTTGCAGTTCCGACGGGAATTTGTCGCTGGTGATGACAATCTGCTTGTTGTTTTGCTGCAGGTGGTTGAAGATGTGGAAGAAGACGTCCTGGGTGCCGGCTTTTCCCGCGAGGAATTGGATGTCATCGATGATGAGCACGTCAATCATCTGGTAGAAGTTGATGAAATCGGGGCGGTTGTTGTTTTTGTTCGCAGTCACATATTGGGTCGAGAGTTGCTCTGCTTGAACATACAAAACGGTCTTCTCTGGATGCAGTCGCTTGGTTTCCAGTCCAATGGCGTGGCAGAGGTGGGTCTTGCCCAAACCCGTGCCGCTATAGATGACCAAGGGGTTGAAAGCAGTCTTGCCTGGCTCTTTGGCAATCTTCATGCCGGCAGAGCGTGCCAATCGGTTGCAGTCGCCCTCAATGAAGTTGTCGAAGGTGTAGTTTTCATTGAGTTGCGAGTCAATCTGGAGTTTCTTCAAGCCAGGGATGACGAAGGGGTTGATGGGACCGTCGGATAGTCTTTGAGGTGGCGGTTGCCCAATAGGGTTCTTCGGCACGCTGCGGTTCGAACTGGGTACGGTCATGGTGCCATTGCTGGCGCTGCTGTCCACAGGCAGCTTGTAGGCCAACTTCACCTTCTCCCCAGCGAATCGCTTGATGACTGGTTTGAGGAGGTTGAGATGATGCTCGTCGAGGAATTCGGCAAAGAAAGGACTGGGCACCTGAAGGATGAACAAGTTGTTGTCGAGTGATACTGGGACGATAGGCTCGAACCAGGTCTTATATGCCTCTTCTGTGACATTATCCTTGATCACAGACAGACAATTGTTCCATATCTCCACATGGTTACCACTCATAGGAAAAACTTATTCTATTGTATTTCAACAAATTTTTGATGCCTAAACAGGCTTGGAATCGGTCGTTTTTGACCCTTCCGTTGACTTTGCAAAGGTAAATGATTAATTGTTCATAAAAAAAATCAAATGCTATTGATTTTTAATTTTCTTTTTTCTAAAATACGAGTTTTTGGATTTTTGGGAAAATGTAATCTTTTTAAATACTTGATTTACATAGTTTTAATGTGTGCTATTTTTACCCCAAATAAATTATCGAATTTGTCGAAAACTCTTGAAGCGTCTTTTTTTCTTGTTGAAAACTCTAGATAACAGTCTAATTCAAAGCGTTGGTTTTGTTGCTCCAAATTCTCTTCTTTCATGATGCGCATCACCTCGTTCATCAAGGGGTATTCGAATTCCAAACTGTAAATTTCATTTATGGTTTTTTCGACTATCGTGCTGTTGTCCAATGCGTCGCGTGCAGCCGTTTTGTACGCGTTGATGAGTCCTGAAGTGCCCAATTTGATGCCTCCGAAGTACCTGGTGACGACGATGCACACGTTGGTGACGTTTTTTGAAAGGATTTGGTTAAGGATGGGTTTGCCTGCCGTGCCCGAGGGCTCTCCGTCGTCGCTCGAACGGAAGGTCTTCTTGTCGGGGCCAATCATATAGGCATAGCAATGGTGGCGTGCATCGAAGTATTTCTTTTTGACCTCGGCAACGGCAACCTTGGCCTCGTCCTCATTCATCACGACGAAGGTCTCGGCAATGAACTTGCTGCCTTTCTCTTTGTAGAGGCCCTCGCCACATTTGGCAATCATATAATAGGTGTCGTCGTTCATGGCTTGAGGGTGATAAGAATGACGGCGATGATGGCGATGGCCAGGCCGAGATAGTTTTTCCAGGTGAGTTTCTCCTTGAAGAGCAACCAGCCGGTGAAGGCGGTGACGCTGACCACACCTATGTTATAAACAGGGAAGAGTACCACGTTGTCGAAGTAGCGCATGGCGTGATAGACACTATAGGTCGAAAAGAAGTTGATGACTCCAAGGCCGATGCCGCCCAGTGCGCTCTTCCATTGCCATTTCGACTTGCCTCGTATGAGGTCGTAGGCCACAAGGAGGATGCCGAAGAGCAAGGCAACAGCGTAGATGAAGGCGATCATGAAACTCATGTTGTCGCCTTGGTTGCGCTGCTCGGTGAGTTTCATTAGAATGTCACCAGTGCCTGTCCCGAAAAAGATGAGAATGGGTAATAACCAATTGGTTTTTTGTGTTTTATCTATTTGTCCTTTTCCTACTACCACCAACACCAATGCCACTAAGGCTAGAACGATGCCCAAAACCTTTAGTTTGCCTGTTGTCGACCATATGTTTAGTTCTTCGCCAAATAAGAATACTCCAGCCAAAGTGGGCAGCACTACCGACAGTTTGCTCGACAGCGAGGTGACCGTCACGCCCGAGCGTTGGGTGGAGGCTGTCATCAGCACATAGGTGAAGATGAACCAGAAACCCGTTATGAGCGAGAGACAGAACCAAGGCTCGCCGACCAGTTGTGCGGGAGTGTCGAATTGCTTGCACATGAGGAAACCCGTGCAGGTAGCGAAGACATAGTTCCACATCAGTGCCTGGTGGTTATCCAGCTTGAAGCGCTCAAAGAGTCGCATGGCGACGAAGACGCCAGTGGAGCATAATATGGCAAGAATTAAATAAACCATCATGGTAGGGACGCATCACATGCGTCCGAAAATAATGCGGCAAAATTATGGATTTTTGCCTAATTTTGCCCCATGATAGGTTTTAATTTGCAGAAAACGAAACGGCATTTCATCGCCTTGTTGGCCGAAAAGTTCCCCCAACGCGAGGCAGAACAACTGATGCGCATCCTGTTGGAAGACCTCTTTGGCATCGATTGGAACCAGCAATTGATGAATCCCAACCTGCGCATCGACGAGCATCAGCATTATCAGTTGGGCGAAGCCGTCAAGCGCCTACTGGCAGGCGAACCGGTACAGTATGTGACGGGTATAGCGCGTTTCAACGACCTAATATTAAAGGTGTCGCCCGCCGTGCTTATTCCGCGTCCTGAAACGGAAGAACTTGTACAGAAGATTTGTACCAGCTGCCTTCCATGTCATTCCCCCGCTGCCCATGTCATTCCTGCGGAGGCATGTGTGGGTGCAGGGAATCTATGGGCAGCAGAACACAAAGAGGAATCTATGGGAGGCGTCACAAAGAAGTTCCGCATCTGGGACATCGGCACAGGCTCGGGCTGCATCGCCATCGCCTTGGCCAAGCATTTCACGAATGCCGAAGTCATCGCTTTCGATGTCTCGGAAGAAGCCCTGCAAATCGCCAAGGAGAATGCTGAAAGCAATGGCGCGGTAGTGACTTTCGTTCAAGACGACGTCCTGAATCCCACGTCCGACTATTTCAACCAGTCCGTGGATTTGGTTGTGAGCAACCCGCCCTACGTCTGCGATTGTGAGCGCGCCGCCATGGAAACCAACGTCCTCGACTGGGAACCTGCAACCGCTTTATTCGTCCCCGACGATGACCCGCTTCGATTTTACCGCCAGATTTTGGCTTTGGCCAAAAAGCAGTTGAATCCTGGCGGCCAAGTTTGGTTCGAAATCAACGAGCGGATGGGGGAGGAGATGGTAGAGTTATGCCATAAAATGGGGTTTTCAAATGCCAAGGTTTTGGATGATTTTGCTGGGAAACCACGTTTCGTGAAGACTTGGCCTGCGGAATGATGCAAGGATTTGCTGGATTTTGAGTATTTTTGCCGCGTGAAAAGGTGTTTGCACATAGTGAGTTTAATGGTTGGGCTTGCCATGCAGATGGCTTGCTCCAAACCAACTAAAGTTGAGGTCCCTGAGCCTGTGGTCGCTGAGCCTTGTCGAAGCGTCGAAGGGCCGACCCTAGTATTATCTCAAATCGACACCCTAATGTGGCACCAACCTGACAGCGCCTTGGCTGTGATGATGGAGTTTGCGGCAAGCCCAGAGGCCGACAGCCTTAACGAGTTTGAGGGGCATTATTGCCAGGTGCTGATTGCGGAGTTGCTGTTTAAAAATGACTATGGGCAGAGCAATAGAAAGGATCTGTTGAAAGCGGTAGCATATTTCGACAGCCTAACCTTCACCCTGAACGACATTCCTCACGCTTCTAGGCGTCATTGCGGACTTGATCCGCAATCTCCCAACCAAAACGACAACATTGTTTTCCTATCCGCTCGCGCCCATTATATGAATGGCGTGGGATTCTATGAACGGGATAGCGTTGTGGCGGCTTGCGGGGAGTATCTGAAGGCGCTGGAGATGGTGGAGACGCATTTCCCGGGGATTGAGACGCGCCATGGCACGTCTTTACAGCCCAACCACCTGCCTCGGTTTATGGCGTTGACATACGGGCGGTTTGGTGATTTGTTTTCCGGCCAATTTATGCAGGAACCTGCCATCGTCTGCTACAAGAACTCTTTAGTTTTCAGCAAAATTGAACCTACATCGGCCAATGGTATTGCTAATT
>JAEEGG010005861.1_pt1 | contig 29000 bp, 15 predicted proteins | sample 9134161 | NCBI WGS metagenome assembly JAEEGG01 (sample SAMN16246543, study PRJNA631951) | gut metagenome | biome: gut microbiome; feature: rumen; material: CR-attached | host: Bos | place: Iran: Karaj | collected 2018-10 | reverse complement strand
AGCTTCTAAAGTGAACTTCTTGACACGTTGTCCTAAAGCGATATTCTCCTCTGCTAGGAAACGGTTAAATGATGTGGGCTTATTGAAGTTGATGATGTAAGACCCGCTTGTAAGCTTGGGCGCCTTTACTTCCTTGACGATATTCTTCTTGAATATATGGTCTATCATCTTTCTGAAGGCAATACCACGCAGACTGTCGTTGGAATGAATGCGTCCGTTGGGGGCGATGGGGAAATTAAGTAGTAGGGTGGAGTTGCGGCCTACTGATTTATAATACGTATCCATGAGTTTCGACAGACTCTTCACGTGTTCGTTTTCTGTCTCGTGGTAGAACCAGCCTGGACGGATACTGGTATTCGTTTCGCCAGGGCACCATACGTCGCCGTTTTCTACTCCGAAATGCAGCATATGATAGGGGGTGTCGCCCTCCGAAGGCATCAGACTCCAGTTTGTCTCGCCCACATTGCCAGCCTCAGTACCCACCCAGCGCAGGTCACCACGGTCGCCACCATCGTTCCAGATGACAGCATTGGGCTGCAACTCGCGAATCATCTTGAATGTTTCGGCCCATTCGTAGTAGGTGCGTCCATCAATACGACGTACCTCGTTGGCACCGCCATACCATCCGTCACCACCGTTGGCACCATCGAACCACACCTCAAAGATGTCGCCATATTGGGTGAGCAATTCGCGCAACTGATTGCGAAAATAGGTAATGTATTCTGGTTTACCGTAGTCTGGATGATTTCTGTCCCACGGTGAGAGATAGACGGCGAACTTCAGTCCTTCCTCGCGACAAGCATCGGCCAACTCTTTCACAACATCACCTTTGCCATCTTTCCATGGTGTGTTCTTAACGCTATACTCTGTATATTTCGAAGGCCACATGCAGAAACCACAATGATGCTTAGCCGTGAAAATGATACCCTTCATGCCTGCTTGTTTGCAGACGCGTGCCCACTGGCGACAGTCAAGGTCAGAGGGATTAAACAACTTCAAGTCTTCGTTGCCAAATCCCCACTCCTGATCGGTATAGGTGTTCATGGAGTAATGGATAAAAGCATACATTTCCATCTCCTGCCAGTGCAATTGTTTTTCACTGGGTATAGGACCATATGGTTTTGATTGTGACCAACACGATAGCCCCATGAGGTATAAAACGAGAAATAATAGGGTTTTACGCATATTGCTTATTGGTTGTAATAATGGGTGCAAAATTACAAAGAATATATGATATAATAAAAGAATTTATATAGGATTTAATAATATAATAATAGGACAAAATAAAAATCCGGGTCTTGCTGTTGAAGACCCGGACTCTCGTGTTACCTTTTTATAATCTTTTTACCGTTACTAATATATATGCCTGGTTTTTGCTGGGACAGACTCCTGATGTTCTGCCCCTGCAAGTTGTAGATTCTCTCATTTCCCTCTTGGGATGCTTGGGTGGTATGAATCCCCGTTGCCACATAACTGTTGTTCATGATATACATCTGTCCGATGATGGCGTCGCTCCATTCTGATGCAGCACTATAGATGGCGATGACATAGTCTCCTTGTTCTGTGATGTCAAACTCAAAAGTCTGTTGGGCAGGACTGCTGAAGTTATTGTCTGTCTTATTGCCGATGTTGATATTGGGCGTGTAGGTCTGACTGGCTATGCTGACATTGCCTGTGCGCTTTTCAACATGGATTTCTATAGGACCAAAGTCGGCCATGTTCCAGTTGCACATCTTATATTTCAGGGTGTAGTGGCCAGGGGCCATACTGACTGTTGTACCGGCATCCTTAAGTCCAAACTTCGCATAGCCCTGATGCTTATTACCATTGATGTTGCGGAAGTAAAGACCGTAGTTGAAGCCTTTCGTAGAGCCGGTGAACTGCAACACGCGGCATCCGGAAGAGAATCCGCTGCTGTAGCCCGTACGTTTCTCGCTACTGTCGTAGGTGGTCCATCCCGCAGGAACAGCACCTCCTTCTGTGAAGCCTGTGGCGAGGCTCAATGAGGTGGGAGCCTGAAATGTAACCTCAACAGTTGCAGTACTCGTCTCTCCGTCGTTGTCTGTGGCAACGGCTTTCAGCGTGTGCTTGGCGGCAGTTGCTCCTGTCAACGTGGCACTATAGGGCTTTTCCGTGCAGGTGGCCAATAGTGTGTTTCCATCGTAGAACTCCACTTTCTCTACCGTGCCGTTAGGGTCGTCTGCGGTAGCTGTGATGGTGATATCGGGGAAGGTCACTTCGTTCTTAGGACCAAAGCCGACATACTTCTCACCTGTGACCGGTGAGGTAATCTTCACGCTGGGTGTGGTCCTGTTCAGCGAGAAACGCTTGCAGAAGTTCCATATTTCCTTACCTGTATATACCTGCTTCTCTTTGCAGATCCAGTGGCCTTTGTTGGGTAATTCCAGCAGACGTACCTCGGAACCGTCGTTACCGGGTCCCCAGACGTGCATTTTGCAGCCGCTGAAGCCGTTATAGTTGTTGGTGACTCTTGCCGTGGTAGGACAACCGTTATGGTTGATCCATACGTTGAGCGCAGGTTGTGCACCACTGAAGGCACAGGTCTCATCGCTGGTGCCGTGAATATGCAGGATAGGTATGGCACGTACATTTGCATTAGCCGAGGCACCGCCCATAGGATAACCACTAACTGGACAGAAAGCTGCAATGAGGTCGGGAATCTTGTTCATGGCGTGATAGGTCAGCATGCCGCCCATGGAGAATCCACCCAGATAGACACGGTTACGGTCTATCTTATGTTGTGTCACCATCTTGTCGATAATGGCCTTGATGAAATTGATATCGCGGTTGCCTGAGGTGTCCCATGACTTATTGATGCCATTGGGGAATACGCAGACGAACTTGGCTGTGTCGCATACAGCCTCCATACTTACGTTGTTGTCTTTGAACTCGCTGTTCTGCATCCATCCGGCATCCTGGTTATAGCCATGACAGAAGATGAGTAGCGGACGACCTTCGCCCAGATTGTTGGGTACAATGACATTGTACGAACGACTGGTGCCGTCAACGGTGATGTTGTCGGCCTTGGCCGGCATCAGTCCTACCATAAATAGGAATAGCAATAAAATGGTTTGTTTCATAATGGTTATTTAGTCATTTATAATTAGGTGTTATTGTCTTTCTGGAGCTCCGAAGTAGCTGTAGCGATTGTTGTCGGGATTCACCACGATGGTCTCGATGACGATTTCGGGATCAATCATGATGAGCTTCAGTTGATGCTTGCCAGGAGTGGTGTTGGCGAAATTCACCTCCAGCCAGCGGATATTGTCAAACACTTCGTCGCGGCGCAGCATCTTCCTGCCGTCCTTCCAACCGCTAAGCAACAGGTTGTTGTGGGGTGGGAGGGGCTTCAGGTTCTTTGACTGGGCCAGGTTCTTCGGTGTGTATTCCTGGAATTCGTCGTGCAGGCCCTGACGGGCATCGATAACCTGCATCGGCTGGTCATCAATCTGCACACCGAGGCGCAGACCACGGGCAGGCACGACGTCCTGAGTGGGCAATATTCCTATGGCTATCTTTCCCTCTTCGGTTAAATCTATGTCGTACTCCAGTTTTGGACCGCTGCCATCTGCAGGCCATTCCTTCATCACGTCTGAGGCTCCCATGCTGGCTAACCCCCAACTCAGCAGCGGATATTCCATCCAACCATCGTCGGCATGGAGATAATGGTAGGCGTGGAAAGAGTATTCCTTGGTATCCTTTGTGGCGCTTAGGTCATGAGTTACCTTATAACCAAGTGACATGGGATGACGGTTCTTCTCTGGAATCGACCACTGTGTGTAGCCGATATGGTTGTCGAGCATCATACCTTCCCATTTGCCGCCAGCCATCTCCTTATTATAATAGTTTGTAAGTCGTTCGTCTTTCTTCATGAGCTCGCAGACAGTTAGACTATCGCCTACTGTAGCTGCGTTATACATCATGGCTACACCAGCAGAGGCTACTGCAGGATAATATACCAACTGATAAAATGCATCCTGGGCGGTAGCGGGTATGCGTTCCTTTAGCGATTCGCAACGAAGTACGAGGGACTGCCATATATTATTAAGGTGTAGCATTTCCTGATAATTGAAGAGACCTGGTACTTGTACTTCGGGCTTGCGCATTAGGTTCAGACGTGAATACTCCTCGATGATTTCTGTGCAATCGGTGATGTCTGATGGGGGTAGATTGCCGAGCACGCTTTTTGTCCATTTTTTCAGCCATTCATGCTCATCACCAACGTATATGTAGTCAGGATCCCACGCATAGTCCATGATAAACGAGATAGGCATCTCTTTCGGCTTCAGGTCGCCCACGTTGATAATCCAGATGCGGTCGATGCCGCTCTGGTAGGCGAGGTTGAGCTGTTCGCGGAGCTTAGGCACGGTGGTTGTGTTCACCCAACGGTCGTTCCAAGGGCCACCGTTCATGTCGATATGATAATAGAGACCCAGACCGCCCTTGCGCTTGCGCTCCTTCTCTGTACCCTTACGGCGGATGTAGCCCCAGTTGTTATCGCAGAAAAGGAGTGTGACGTCATCGGGTACGGTAAAGCCTGCATCATAATAGCGCTGTACCTCGGTGAAGATAGCCCACAGCTGGGGCACGGCATCGGCACGTCCGTAGATGTCCTTGATAATCTTACGCTGGCCGTCGATGACCTTGTGGAGCGTCTTCATGTTTTCCGCATCATCACCTTTACCCATGGCTACGTCGCCGTCGCCACGCATACCGATAGTCACGAGGTTGTCGTAGTTCTTGTTGCGCTCCATACCCTCGCGGAAGAACTGATCCACGCGTTCCTTATTGGTAGCATAGTCCCAAGGACCTACCTGTTCCTTGCGCTGCAGGTACTCACGATGGCTGCGCATCATAGGCTCGTGGTGACTGGTACCCATCACAATGCCCATCTCATCAGCCAGACGGGGAGATTCGGGGTCGTCCTCGTTGAAGTTGGTGCCCCACATGGCCGGCCAGAAATAGTTGGCTTTCAGGCGAAGCAACAGTTCAAATACTTTCTCATAGGCCTTGGAGTTGATGCCACCGAAATGCTTGGTACACCATGTGCCAAAGCTGGGCCATTCGTCGTTGATGAAGATGCCGCGATATTTCACGGCTGGCCATTCGTAGAGAAGTCCCTCGTCGTAGTAGAGTTCGTCCTGATGTACTACGGGAGCATCTGCCATCCAATACCAGGGTGAGACGCCAATACGCTTGGATATCTCATAAATGCCGTAGATGGTACCGCGCTTGTCGTTGCCTGCAATGACGAGATTACCATCTACCACATCGATATAGTAGCCCTCCCAATGGCCCTTGATTCTCTTGATATCAATTTTCTTTTGCTTGATGAGTTGGTCGATGAGGCGGCTCTTGCCGATGGTGCCGGCAATGATGGCATGTTGCTGTGGTACGGCGAAATACTCGACGGGGGCGGCAACACCCGTGACCTTGCGGACGTCATCACCCAGGTCGTTGGCGGCACGGATGACGCCTTTCCAATCGTTCTTGTCAACGATGATGGTGGCAGTCTTGCCGTCCTTGGCAATGCAAAATTTGTTTTGGGCTGATACTGTGAACACAGTCAGCAGCATGAAAATACCACAGAGACAACTTCTCATTCTTATAGTTTTAATGGTTTCTGGGTGCAAAGGTAAGAAAAATGTTGCAAAAACAGTCCCGATTTTTGTTGCATAGACTTCATGAATATGTTTCATCCTTGTATTTCAATCACTTTACTTATTTGTTATAATTATGCAAAATACCTATTTTTGATGATTGCACAAGTCGAAAAATATGCTTACCTTTGCAGCGATTAATCATAAATTGGTAAAGAGGACGATGAGAAATCTGAAAATGTATGAGGCTGACGATAAAATGATATCGCTGATTCGCGATAACTATGATTTGTTGCAGTCATTGGGGAGTTTTGGAATCAATTTGGGATTTGGTGATAAGACTGTAAGGGAAACATGTGAGGATAATGGCGTGGATACCTATACTTTCTTGGCTATTGTCAATTTCACGGCTAATGGATATGATAGTTTTGATAACGATGAACAGTTGTCTGTCCCTACGTTGTTGCACTATCTGGAAGCATCTCATGCCTATTTCCTTGATTTCCAGTTGCCCTATATCCGTAGGGAGTTGCAGGAATCGTTGGACGAGAAAGACTCGTTGGCTACGCTGATACTGCGCTTCTATGACGAATATGCACAGGAAATTCGACGACATATGAAATATGAGCAAAAAACGCTCTTCCCCTATGTTCAGTCATTAATAGACAGACAGCCCATCAATGACTATAATGTGGATACGTTTTCTAAACATCACGGGGCTACGGATAAAAAGTTGCGCGAATTGAAACTACTCATTATTAAGTATCTGCCGCAAGATGGACTGCATAACAACCATCTTACTGCCACACTCCACGATATCTACGAGAATGAGGTGTGGCTGCGTCAGCATGCTATGGTGGAAGATTGTATCTTCGTACCTGCTATTCGCCGTTTGGAGAAAATCGTAAAGCAAAGCGACGTGACACGCAATATATCAGATATGGTTTCGAAGGCTGGCGTAGGCGAGAGCCAAGAACTGTTGTCAGACCGTGAAAAAGATGTCATCGTGGCTTTGGTACAGGGTATGCAGAATAAAGAGATAGCCGACCACCTATGTATATCGGTGAATACAGTGATTACCCATCGCCGCAACATAGCTCGTAAGCTGCAGATACATAGTGCTGCAGGTCTTACGATTTATGCTATCGTGAATAATCTGATAGATATTTCCAGCGTGAAACTCTGATTACTCTTTGTGCGTCTCAGCGTATTCCGAGGGCGACTGTCCGAAGTGGGTCTTAAAGGCTGTTGAGAAATGTGCCTGATCGGCATAGCCTACACGGTCGGCAATCTGGGATACGTTAATCTTACCCTCGCGAAGCAGACGGGCGGCTTGTTCCATGCGTAGGTTACGCAAGAACTTACCTGTGGAAACACCTGTAATCTCCTTCATCTTACGATGCAGTTGCGCACGACTGATACCTACGTCGTTGGCCATGGTGTCCACGTTGTAGTCGGGATCAGAGAAATTGGCGTTGACAGAACGCATGATACGTTCCATGAGGGCGTCATCGTTGCCTTTCACCTCAACCTGCTCAACGCGGTCTTCCTGCTTCAGGGCACCACTAAACTTACCCTTCAAGCGGCGTACGTTGTCAATGAGATTGTCTATCTGAATATGCAGTTCCTCCATATCGAAGGGCTTGGCGATATAGGCATCTGCACCACCTCTTAAACCTTCCAGCTTGAACTCTACCTCAGCCTTTGACGTGAGCATGATAACGGGTATCTGAGAGATATTCGTATTATCCTTGATATGCTTGAGCAAGGTGAGTCCGTCCATCTCGGGCATCATCATATCGCTGATGACGAGGTCGTATTCATCTGTAAGCAACATCTTCAGGGCTTCCTTACCGTTGACGGCATGGTCGAACTTATAGCGGTCGCCCAGTTCGGAGATGATGTAACGGGCAATTTCCGGTTCATCGTCGACAATGAGGATGCGGAACTGGCGGAAGGATTTCTTTCCCTTGATACCTGATGAGAGTACTTCGCGCACAGGACTGTCTGTCACAATCTGTTCAGGACGCAGGTGCTTGTTGCCTTTGGGGATGGTCACCACAAAACATGCACCTTGTTTGTCTTCGCGGTGTTGAGCTTTAATCTCACCGCCATGCATCTCGGTGATAGCACGGCATAGGTTCAGGCCGATGCCGGTACCTTGTATGCCCAGATTGGCAGAGTTCTGTCCTTGATAGAAGCGGTCAAAAAAACGACTGGGATCTTCGTTCTTAAAGCCCATTCCATTGTCGATGACAGACAGTTCTATACTCTTTTCTGTTTCGTGCAGCACAACCTTCACTTCGCCATTATCGTAGGTATATTTGAAAGCATTTGAGAGCAGGTTGGAGATGACCTTGTCAAAATTGATACGGTCAATCCATGCCAATACATGGTCTCGCTCGTGCTCGAAGGTGAATGAAATGTTACGCTGGTCGGCACTAAACTGATATAGTTTGCACACACCGCTGATAAAATCAACCATGTTGGTCTCCTGACAATGTAACTGCATCTGTTTTTTATCCAGACGTCGCTGGTCAAGAATCTGATTGACTAACTGCAGTAGACGTTGGGCATTGCGATCGATCGTTTCAATGGATGGTTGAAGGGTCGAGGAATTAAAGGACTGAAAATCATCCTCAGACTTCAGTTCTGCCATCTTTGAGTCTTTCAGTTTTCCGATGGCTCCCATGATAATTGTCAGTGGTGAACGAATATCATGGGTGGCATTGATGAGAAAACGCATCTTCTCTTCTGCCAACATACGATGGGCGCGTCGGCGATAGCTGAAACCTATGCTGGTAATGATGCCGATGAATGCAAAGAGATAGATAGCGTAGGCCCATTTGGAGCGATACCATGGGGGAGTCACCGTGAGTGTGATGGTCTTGGTCTGTGAGTAGGTGGTCCCAGACATGGCCCTGACTTCTATGTTGTAGGTTCCTGGCTGGAGATGGTTTAACAGAATGGTGTTCTCGCCTTCCGGATTCTGCAGCCATGCCGACTGGTTGATACGGTACTCAAAGATGATGTTCTCTGGCGCGTTATAGTCGAGGAGTGAGAATTCCAGCGTGATGGCATTGTCGAGGTAAGACACTTCGTAATGATCATCATCCTGCGTGTAAATCATTCTGTCTGGCAGACGGAAGGCTGTCAGATAGAGTTCGTTGAGCGTTGTGTGACACCCAATGACGTCTTTAGAACGAAAAACGGTTAGACCATTATAGTTGGCATAACAAATCTTATTGTCACTGGTAAGTAGTCCTACGCTTGTGATATATTCCTTAGCAGAAAGACCATTGCCATAGACATGTCCGATGGTTTTGCCTGTGGCGGGGTCATATTGCCAGATACCCTTTGAGGTGGAGCACCATATGAAGCCTTGTTCATCCTCAATCATATAGCCTACAGAGAGTTGTCCCAAAGCTACCAACTCTGGCCGTTTCTCGCCTTCCAGTCGATAGATGCCTTGCTCTGTTCCTACATAAGTAGCACCGCTACGTGTTTGTAGCACATTGAAACACATGACATCAAAGAGATGAGGACGATCAAAGTTTTCTGTCTTAGGATTATAACAAGACACACCCGATGCTGTGGCCAACCAGATATTTCCCGACTTGTCAGAGGTTACTCCCATGATCCAGTCGTTGCACAGACCACTACTCTTGTGACTATACTGACGTAGGTCACCGGTATTTGTATCGTAAACACATAGTCCACGAGAGAACGTGGAGATATACAGTCGCCCATGTGCGTCGTCGGTGATGGAATTAAATTTGTCGCAGTCGATGGTCGCTTTCCTGGTGGATACGCCAGTCAGTGGGTCGTAGGCATAGAGAGCATCATCGGTACCCACCCAGTAGTTGCCTCTGCGGTCACGGAAAATACACTCAGCCTTGTCGGGAGCGGTAGGATGGGCTTTCAAATGTCCATCTGCATCAAAACCATAGATGCCGTTACCCTGAACAGAACACCAGATATAACCATTGTCACCTTCACATACAGCCGTGATGGTAGAGGCAAGGTCTATGCCTTGGGTGGCAAAACTCCAAGATGAGAATTGGGGACTTTTGGCTGGTAGCATCACAAGTCCCTTTGACTGACAACCCAACCAGATATTGTGCTGACGGTCTTCTGTAATGGCCCATATCTTCGTTGTACGTAAATTAAGGCCAGAGGCTATGGCGGGTACACGTTCTAACTTCCTACTGTTGGCAGGGATGCAATAGAGCCCATCGCCTCGGGTTCCAATATAGGTGTTGCCCTTACTGTCGGTAAACACACAGCGAATGATAGCACTGGGTTCCAGTGCACTCATGTCGTAATCGGGAATGGTGAGCTGACCGTCACGGTAACTATGAAGTCCGTGCATACAGACAATCAGGAATTCTCCGTCGTGATAGACGAAGTCAACGACGAAACCCTGGGTGGTGCGCATCTTGTGAATACCGTTAGCGTCTTTCATGGATATCTGGTCGCTGAAACTGCATTGCCAGATGCGACCAGACTCGTCTTCTTTGATGCTATTAACAAACAGCATGTCGAGGTCGCCTTCGGTATAGTCGTCTGCCATTTCGTTGGTCATGCAGTAAAGACCATGATAGCCACTGGTAGCTACAATCATTCTCCCATCGCTCAGATGCGTCATCTTAGTGACACGTGGCTTGCGACCTCTGGCGAAAGGATAGTGGATAAATGTTCCCGTGGCATAGTCGAAGCGGTCAAGTCCCTTATTGGTGCCTACCCATAGTTCGCCATCCTTGTCACAGAACAGGGTGCATACGGTACTGCTACTGATGGTTGTTGAGTCATTGTGCTGATGCAGGTATTCAGTGAAATGATAGCCGTCAAAACGATTTAGTCCATAGTCGGTGGCTATCCACATATAGCCATATTTATCCTGGCACAAATCATTGATGAGCGCACTGGAGAAACGTTCTGAGGAAAAGAAAACTCCGGTCTGACTGAAAGCCAGAATAATGGTTGTGTGAAGTAAGATAACAATTGAATAGAGTCGACGCATAAGTATTCTGTTATATTGATGGTCCGATGTATGAAGGTTTTAGACCGCCCCAGTCAATGATAACACGTTGTATCATCTGTCCTGGGTCGCCGCTGATAGTTATCGTGTGACTAGACTTGTTTCTGTCGATGGCGAAATGCTGGCGGCAGATGGCACCATTGTGCATCACTTGATCTTTCCATATGCGGTCGTATTCCTTGAATTTATTTTCAAAAATCTGCATGGGACTTTCGTCGATGCTAACGCCTACACGGTTTGGCTTGCCTTTATAGAGTGGCCATACAGGTACGGTATAGAGCACTACGTCCACGCTGTCTTGTTGGGAAACTACAAATTCATAGGTTACGCTCCCGGTATATCCGTCGAGGGGCTCGCTGCTGGGTGAACCAAGTTGAATGGTCACACCATCGTAACCTATGCCACGTATAAATTGGATGTTAGAGGCACTGACGGGGTGGGCGAGGTTTATGACGTGACAATCCTGTGCTTGCTTGCCGTTTCTGAGCGGTATCAGTGAGACGGTCTTTTCGCCTGCACCCTCAAAGCGTTTTACCTCTGGCTTCTGATAATACTGGCAGGTGGGTGTGAAACTTGTTGAAAGTGCCATCATACCATCCCATCTGCCGTTCAGAAGTTTGTTATAACGTAGGTTTAAGGCGTTGATGCTATCATAGGCCTGTTCCATTTGACGGGCAGCCCAGTTGGCCTCTGCATAACGTCCTTCAACTGCCAATTCCTGATTGAGTTGTGCCATGAGGAACTTGCGGTTCATCTGGTAGGCACCCTGCACGGGGAACTGGAGTAGTTCATATGCTGCGGCAGCAAATTTCCCGTTTTTCACTATCACCTCTTCACTGATACGCTCTGCTTCATCACTAATACGTTGGTATTCTGCCAGTCGGCGCTGAGCCTCATCGTAGTATTTAAAAGAATACTCGGTGGGTTTTAAACCTGTGTGTGCCTTGTCATCCCATTCGTAGTCCCACCCCATGAACTCAGGCTTTCGACTCCAAGCCAGTCGGTAATAGTCATCGAGGATGCTTTGGAATGCTGCTTCATATTCTTTACCGAAGATGCTTGCAAGGAACTCTGCCTGATGTGTGTAGGCATCGCTGAAATCAAAGTTAAGACATTCGGTATGAGATGTATGGCTGTCTGGACATTCGTCCATATCCCATGCCATGTCAAAGAAGGTTTGCATGCCCAGCTCCATGGGTTTGATGTCGCCCACGTTAAGCAGCCAATAACGATTAGCGCCACATTCATAGGCTTTTCTCAGTTCGGAGTACATCAGCACGGGTGGGGTAGTGTTCAACCATAAATAGTCGTGAGGGGCTCCCAGATATGATAGGTGGTAGTACACACCAGAGCCACCGGCTCGTTTCTGTTCCTCTGGGTTTGACACGCGCTTCATGTAGCCGTAATTATCATCCACCCATACTAGCGTAATGTCATCGGGCACCTGCAAGCCGTTCTCGTAGATATCCATTGTTTCCTTATAGGGTACGAGAATTTGGGGAATCTCCATTGCTTTTTTCCCGATGTGCTTTTCCAATAGTTCACGCTGTTCCTTGATGACTTTCTCTAACAAGGGTACGCGTTCATTCATAGGCAGACTGCCGCGTAGCCCCTCGTCGTGAACACCACGCATGGCTACTGTGTAGATGTTCTCATATTGTGCAGCCTCACTCAGTCGATTGTCCCATTTTTTCCAGATAGTCTCGCGGTTGGTCTTGTAGTTCCATTCTCCATCACGCTGACCGTCCCATTCGCTCTTTGCTGCATTGTTTAGCAGCAGAGGTTCACAATGACTGGTGGTAATTATGATGCCGAATGAATCACACACTACTTTGCTTTCAGGATGAGAATAGAATGCACCAGTACATGAGTGCATGGCGGGTGCCAGCATGTTGGCCTTCAACCTTAACAATAGTTCGCATACGCGGGCATAAGTTCTAGGGCCTATATCGCCCAGCTCCTTCTCGTAGTTGTTTGTTGCCCAAGGCTTCAGTCCCCAGTCCTCGTCGTTGATGAAGATGCCGCGATATTTCACTGAAGGTTCGCCTGATGCATAGTAATCATTGCGAATCTTAATTTCTGCGTCAGGATTCTGCTTTACGGGTACATCTGCCCACCAGTACCAGGGTGATACGCCCATACGCTCGGAGATTTCGTAAATGCCGTAGATGGTGCCGCGCACGTCGCTGCCAGCAATTACCAGTCGAGGCTTTTTCTCGTTGGTTACGGTAATGACGTAGCTCTCCCATTTTCCTTTAAGGTCAGTTTCCTTCAGGTATCCCTGTTTGATGAGTTTCTGTATGAACAGGCTTTTGCCGTAGGTGCCTATGATGATTTGCTGTCCGCGTACACCCTTTGTTGAGAGGGTGGGGCGACTATTTGTCACCCGCTCTATGTCGGCTTGCAAGTCGGTAATGGCCCTTTTGACCTGCATCACTTCCTGCTTGTCGTAACAGATGGTGGCATTTTTAATTGAGAACGTGCCGCCCATAGCATTTATGGACAGTAAAGTCAGTAGTATGAGCAGAAATTTATTCATTGCCTTTAGTTATTTGTTGCAAAGGTACGAATAATTCTGGATAAAAAGATACAAAAATGTTTCATAAATCTCAGAAAAACGTCTCATGGGAAATGTTTCATGCTATTATCAATTAAAAAGAAACGCCCTGCATTTCTGCAAGGCGTAGAGGATCCTGTTGTGGATGATAGCATGAAGTCAGCATTCACGCAGGTGCTCATCAAAGTCGCGTGCTCCACCTTGTTGATGAAATACCTTCTGCAACAGACGTACACGTAGGTTTGTGACCGATTGGGGCGATGAGGCCGTGAGCACAGCCACCTCAGAAGGTTGGAAACGCAGGCGGATGAGCAGGCAGACGTTAAGTTCACGCGACTGTAGGTTGTTGATGGATGAAAGCATTGTCAGAAACTGTGGACAATGCTGTCGATATGCATCCACGAGTGCTGTCCAGTCGGCTTCAGAAGCTGGTTGACCACGTTGCGCCAAAGTGCGCAGTCGAGCCGTAATGTCGGCTGCAAGCAGTTGCTGTTGCTGGTCTGTTTGCTGTTGCTGATCCAGCTTCTGACGCAACTGTTCCATATCAGTGAGCCGTATTGATATATCGCTTACCAGTTGGTTGTATCGTCGAATGCGCCAACGATGATAGTAACTGAGCGATAGCAGCAATAACAATAGTAGCGAGGTTATACCTAATAAGATTATTACAAGTTGATATTGCCGTTGTTCAGCCTGTGCACGTTCGTATTGTTGTTGCATACCGTGAATACCCGTATGGTCGCTCAGTTCGCTGCTTCTGCGGTAGAGGTCATTTAGTCGCTGTGACAGTTCACTGCTTCTGCGGAAATCTTTTTGTTGGCTAAAATGCTTGATGAGTTGTTGGTGGGCTTTAATTTGCAGGTCTAATTCCTCTGCCTGCAGGGTCTGATACCATAGGTCTGTGGCTCGGTTTGAGTCGCCCTCGCCTTTGGCAATATTGGCTAGCAGTAGGTTGGCTTTGTCCAAATAAGTCAGTTTAAGTGCCTGTAGCAGGTTTTGCTTAGCAGCTAATGTGTCACCTTCTTTTAGCTGGTAACTTCCCATGTTGCAAAGCGCTATGGCACGGATGCTGCCATCGAGCTTTGGTAAGAATGGTTCCACTTGCTGCATGTAATACATGAAGCTGTCGCGCTCTTCCAACTGGTCGAATGTGGTAGCCAGATTGTTGATCATCCGAGCTGTCCATTGGTCGTTGTGTGCCTGTTGGGCTGCATTTAGTGAATGTTGATAATAGCGCAATGTGGCCGTCTTGTCGTAGGCGTTGTCGTACATATCGCCCAATACGGCATAAAGCTCGTAACTAAAAGCTGGGTCGCAGAGTTGCGGAACCATTTCCTCGGCTTCTTTGATAAGTGTAAACGCCTCTGCATAATATTGCTGACTGTAGAGTACGATAGCGTGATGGAGCAGGCTTCGGGCTAATCGACAGTCGTTGTCACCGCTCTTCCTGTAGTAGTCCTCACTTTTAGCAATGAGTGTGTCGTTGTTGAAGGTGAGCCCCTTTCTGTGTACGGCTTCCGTAAAGAGGAGACCGTAGAGGGCACTGTCTTGCGTGGTGGCCAGCGAGTCAGTGTTGAGAGGTGCCAATAGTAGCATGGCTGAGTCGGGATGCTGGTCGATGATTTGCTCTGCTCGCAAAAGAGAGTCTTGGCAAGGCTGTTCGCCTGAACAGCCTGCCAAGATGAGAGATATAATTATTATAATGGAAAAGGTCTTCTGCATGAGTTTAGTCCAATCGGAAAGTGACAGGGAGGGTGAAGAACACACGTACTTCTTTTCCATTTTGCTTGCCAGGTTTCCATCTCGGCATGCAGCGAATGACGCGTAGGGCCTCTTCGTCGAGTGCTGGATAAACAGATTTTATAACCTGTGGAGTGCTTACTTGTCCGTCTTTCTCAACGATGAATTTTGCAAGAACGCGCCCCTGTATACCTTTAGACATAGCTTCCTTAGGATACTTCACGGTGTGCATTAGAAAACTTATCAGACTGTCCTGCCCTCCAGGGAACTCGGGCATGTTCTCTACGACATCGAATACTATATCCTTCGACTGGTTCTTTGATATAACGGTCTTCTGTGCCGTTATCGTTGTTGTGCTCAATAGGGCTACTAGCAACATAAATGCGATTTTCTTCATAATCTTTACATTTTAAGTTTTTAATGTTCTTTTGTCATGACACTGCAAAAGTAGTTTTTTTTCTGGGAAACCGCAAATTTTTGATTACATCATATTACACAGACGGCATTTTTATCGTTTATTACTTCGGAAAAAATATTAATGTGGCGTATTGCGATGCACAATTTACTTAGTTGAACACCACAACTTGGCTAATTGAACGCCACAACTTGGGAAGATGAAACATAGACAATGAAACATGAAACGTAAGCAATGAAAAAAAAGAGTGTTTGTATTGTGTTTCTCTCGTTTATTTCGTACCTTTGCAGCAGATATTTTTAAATTTTTAAAACTATGAATATTAAGAAATCAACCCTTTTAATTCTGCTCTTAGCCATGACGATGGGGGCAGCAGCACAAAATGCAGACAATTCATCACCAAAGAACAGCACGGAGAAGAAAATGTCCGAGAATAAGGTGGCTCCACAGTTCCCTGGTGGTAAAGAGGCTTTGACTGCATATCTGAAGAAGGAACTGAAGTATCCTCAAACAGCTGATGCTTATGGTGTAGAAGGACGTGTGATCATTAAATTCACAGTTAAGGAAGATGGCTCTTTATCCGACATAGAAGCCCATGATTGCAAAATTGAGCGTTTTAATACTACCAAATTCTCGCAGGAGACAGAGTCACGCCAGAATGCATTGCGTCAGGAGTTTGCCCTGCAGTTTGCCAAAGAAGGGGCCCGCGTTGTGCGTAAAATGCCCAAGTGGATTCCTGGTACGATAGACGGTAAGGTCACTAATGCAGTGATGCATCTGCCTATTCGTTTCCTTGACCCCAATAAATAAAAATGCGAGAAGGATATTAAACCTTTTCCCTTCGAGCGCGTCTCTAACAAAGAGTACGATAAATAAAACCCCAAAATACATTAAGAATCAAAAACAAGTTCTATGAAAAAATTTCTGAAAACGATTGTATGCGGTGCTGCATTGCTTAGCACTACTTCTTTGATGGCACAGCCAGCAGGAGGCTTTGGCGGTTTCCAACAGCAAGCCAACATTGAAACTTCACAGCAATGGAAGGACGTGAATTATGCAGGCGATGACAAGGCTTATCATACCTGCGATATCTACTTGCCTAAGCAGGAGAAAAAGGCCTATCCCGTTGTTGTGCATATTTATGGTAGTGCGTGGTTCTCGAACAATAGCAAGGGAGCTGCCGACATCGGTACTATCGTAAAGTCGCTCCTCGAGGCAGGATATGCAGTTGTTTGTCCAAACCATCGTTCAAGTGCTGATGCCAAGTGGCCTGCACAGATCAATGATATCAAGGCTGTGGTTCGCTTTATTCGTGGCGAGGCCAAGACCTATAAGTTCGATACCTCGTTTATTGCTACCTCCGGTTTTTCTTCAGGCGGTCATCTGGCTACCCTTTGTGCTGTTACCAATGGTGTAGGTCAGACCAAGGTTGGCAAGGAAGAATTGAATATTGAGGGCACTGTGGGCAAGTTTACCAAGGAGAGCAGTCTTGTGAATGCCGCCTGCGATTGGTCAGGTCCTGTTGACGTCACGGATATGGAGTGTGGTGAGCATATGTCGTTTGGCCCCTCAAGTCCTGAGGATGCCCTTGTGAATAGTAAGAAGGATATAGATCCTGATAAGTATCTCTCTGTCAGTTTCCTGCCTTATATCGATAAGAACGATGTTCCACTCATCGTGTTCCATGGTGTAAAGGATAATGTTGTTCCCTGCTGTCAGGGTAAGAAACTTTATAATTCTTTGAAGGCTTTGGGGGTGAAGACCGAGATTACCCTTGAGCCAGAAGGTGGTCATGGAATGGGTATGTATTCTGCAGAGAATCTAAAGAAGATGACTGATTTCCTCGATGCCGTTCGTTCAAAAAAATAACTCCGTTCGTTTATATATGAGCAAGGACTTCTGGATTGTGACAGGAGTCCTTGCTTCTGTTCTGAAGAAGGTGAAACAATAACCATGTAAAATAAGACGTAAGTCCTTCGTGTTTATCAGTTTTTTTTTGTACCTTTGCACAGCTAAAACTATTTTAATCAATAACAATATGTTACGAAATCGAATTGCATTACTCTTTTTGATGGTTGCCTGTTCGGCGGCGACTATTGCTCAGAACCATCGTTTGTGGTATTCAAAACCAGCTACGCATTGGTTGGAGGCCTTGCCGGTAGGTAATAGTCACATGGGAGCCATGATCTATGGCGGTACTGATACTGAGGAGATTCAACTGAATGAAGAGACCTTCTGGAGCGGACAGCCTCACAATAATAACAGCACAGAGTCGCTGGAGGCTTTGTCTGAGGTGCGTAGCCTGATTTTCCAAGGCAAGGAGGGCGATGCAGCCAAACTGATAGACCAGCACTTTGTCAAAGGTCCTCACGGCATGCGTTTCCTTCCCATGGGCAGTCTGAAACTGTCGTTAGGCCATAAGGATGTGACCAAGTATGAGCGTGCCCTGAACCTGGGTGATGCTACGGCCACTACCTCTTATATATATAATGGTGTGAAATACGAGCGTACGGTGTTTGCCTCTCAGGCCGACAGCGTGATTATTATCCAGTTGAAAGCCGGAAAGAAGGGTGCGCTGAGCTTTACGATGTCCTATCAGAGTCAGCTGCCTTTCAAGGTGACTTCAGAACATACTTGTCAGAATGCTCTGACTGCAGGTTCTGGGAATCATGGCGGACGCCTCATCGCCACGGTTCAGGGCGTTGAACAAGAGGGCGTTAAGGCTGGTCTGACTGCTGAGTGTCACGCCAGCGTGCGAGTGGAGGGTAAGGATGCCGGTATCTCGTTTGCCGACGGCACGATTATCGTCCAGGATGCTACCGTGGCTACCATCTATATTTCTGCCGCCACCAATTTCGTGAACTATCACGATATCAGCGGCAATGCCACAAAGAAGAACAAAAACCGTCTGAACCAGGCAGAGACGATGCGGTTCCCGCAGTTGCTGGCCCGTCATACCGCCAAATACAAGGAACAATACAATCGCGTATCATTGACGCTGCCTAAATCTGTAAACTCTGGTTTGGAGACCGACAAGCGTGTGGCTGCCTTTGAAAAGGATGCCAGCGACCTGGATATGGTAGCCCTGATGATGCAGTATGGCCGTTATCTGCTGATCTCTTCAAGTCAGCCAGGCGGACAGGCTGCTAACCTGCAGGGCGTGTGGAACGATAACGTGAATGCTCCCTGGGATTCGAAATACACCATTAATATCAATGCTGAGATGAACTACTGGCCTGCTTTGGTGGGCAATCTCGCAGAGACACAGGAACCTTTCTTCTCAATGATTAAGGACCTGAGCGAGACGGGTGCAAAGACTGCCAAGGATATGTATAACTGTAAAGGTTGGGTGGCCCATCACAACACGGACCTTTGGCGTATTGCAGGTCCTGTGGATGGTACACCTTGGGGTATGTTCCCCACTGGAGGCGCTTGGATGACGACCCACATCTGGCAGCATTATCTCTATACGGGCGACAAGGACTTCCTGAAGCAATGGTATCCTGTGCTGAAAGGTGCGGCCGACTTCCTGCTTGACTATATGCAGGTATATCCTGCAGGCGGCGAGGTAAAACAGGCTGCAGGATGGCTGATGACCGTTCCAACGGTATCGCCTGAGCATGGACCTCGTGGTAAGAATACCAATGTGACAGCTGGTTCTACCATGGATAACCAGATTGCCTTTGATGTGCTCTCGCAAACGCTTCAGGCTGCCAAGGTGCTGGGTGAAGATGAAAAATACATCTCAAACCTCAAATTCCAGATGTCCAATCTTCCTCCTATGCAGATAGGACGTTACGGACAGTTGCAGGAGTGGCTGATTGATGCCGACGATCCCAGGGACGAACATCGTCATATCTCACATCTCTATGGCCTGTATCCCTCCAATCAGATATCTCCCTATTCTCATCACGATCTCTTTACGGCTGCAGCCAATACGCTGAACCAGCGTGGTGATATGGCTACGGGTTGGAGCTTGGGCTGGAAGACGAATTTCTGGGCTCGTATGCTCGATGGCGATCATGCTTTCCGCATCATCAAGAATATGTTGCATCTGTTGCCGGATGACCGTTCTGCGCGCCAGCATCCTAATGGACGTACCTATCCCAACCTTTTTGATGCGCATCCGCCCTTCCAGATTGATGGAAACTTCGGTGTGTCGGCTGGTATCTGTGAGATGTTGCTGCAGAGTCATGACGGTGCCGTTCAGCTGTTGCCTGCTTTGCCCAAAGACTGGAAGACCGGTGAGGTGAAGGGGCTGCGTGCACGTGGCGGATTCGTCGTTGACGAAACCTGGAATGGAGGAGAACTTCGTGATGTCGTGGTTCGCTCAACCATTGGTGGCACGTTGCGCCTGCGCTCGTATGTGCCTTTGAAAGGCAAGGGACTGAAAGAGGCCAGCGGAGAATGCCCGAATAGTCTGCTGGCACCTGCGGAAATCCGTACCCCACTAAAGTCGGCAGAACTGAAAGACTTTACCCTGCGTCCTTTGCAGCGCATCTATGAATATGACGTAGAAACGGTTGCTGGCGAGACATATCGCTTCGAAAAACAGTAAAATGAGACGAAAAGAAAAGAAAGCGACACATCCGACTTAAGGGTGTGTCGCTTTTTTTGTGTAATTTTGCATCGCAAATATCGTTAGTGATAACTTTAAACCATTTTTAAATCAACACAATGAGAAAAACAAGATTGTTTGCTCTTACTGCATTAATTGCAATGAGCACTGCCTCATGGGCACAGTTTCGTCAGGTTGATCCCAGAGAGAATGTCGGCCTGAAGGATGCTTACAAGGATTATTTCACCATCGGTGTAGCGCTGAATCAGCGTAACATTAGTGACGATGCCCAGAAGGCTCTCACTATTAAGCAGTTCAATAGCGTTACTGCAGAGAACGACTGGAAACCAGGTGAGATTCATCCTAAGGAGGGCGTCTGGAACTTTGAGCGCGCTGACAAGATTGCCAACTTCTGTCGTCAGAACGGCATCAAGATGCGTGGCCACTGTCTGTGCTGGCACTCACAGTTTGCCGATTGGATGTTTACCGACAAGAACGGCAAGGAGGTTTCTAAAGAGGTGTTTTACGAGCGCCTGCGTGAGCATATCCACACGGTGGTGAATCGCTACAAGGATGTGGTTTACGCTTGGGACGTGGTGAATGAGGCCATGGCCGACGATAATAACGTTCCCCGTTGGGGACGTCGCGGCGGTCAGGAACCTAGCCCTTATCGTCAGACCCGTCACTTCCAACTTTGTGGTGACGAGTTCATCGCCAAGGCATTCCAGTTTGCACGTGAGGCCGACCCCAATGTGCTCCTGTTCTACAACGACTACAGTTGCGTAGATGAAGGCAAGCGTGAGCGTATTTATAATATGGTGAAGAAGATGAAGGATGCTGGTGTGCCTATCGATGGTATCGGTATGCAGGGCCACTACAATATCTACTTCCCTGATGAGGCTCAGCTGGAGAAGGCTATCGTACGTTTCAAGGAGATCGTGAAGCACATCCATATCACAGAGCTCGACCTGCGTATGAACAACGAGAGCGGTGGTCAGTTGATGTTCTCTCGTGGAGAGGCTAAGCCTCAGCCTGCTTATATGGCTACATTGCAGACCGACCAATATGCTCGTCTGTTCAAGGTGTTCCGTAAGCACGCAGACGTTATTGACAACGTTACTTTCTGGAACCTTGGTGACAAGGACTCTTGGCTTGGTGTGAACAACCACCCCCTGCCTTTCGATGAGAACTACCGTCCAAAGGCTTGCTTCCGTGCTATCCGTGATTTCGATGCTTCACTTGATAACCGTGTGCCGAAGGAAGATTTCGTGCCCAACTTCTGGAACCAGCCTGGTCAGGAATGGCCTAAGGTGAACAGCGAGGGTTATGCCCGTTTCCGCATTGAGGCTCCCGATGCTAAGTCTGTTATTGTAAGCCTTGGTCTTGGTGGTCGTGGCGGTACTGTACTGAAGAAGGATAAGGATGGTGTTTGGACTGGTACGACTGATGGTCCTATGGATCCTGGTTTCCACTATTATCACCTCACCATCGATGGTGCTACTGTCAATGATCCTGGTACTGGCAACTTCTTCGGTTCTTGCCGTTGGGAGAGTGGTATCGAGATTCCTGCTGCTGATCAGGACTTCTATGCTAACCGCATGGATGTCAAGCACGGTAAGATGGTACAGGTTCTGTTCCCCTCAAAGAGCACAAATCTGGTGAAGGTTGCCAATGTATATCTGCCTCCTACCTATGATGGCAAGAAGCGCTTCCCCGTGCTTTACCTGCAGCATGGCTGGGGTGAGAACGAGACCAGCTGGCCTGTTCAGGGTTGTGCCGGACTTATCATGGATAACCTGATTGCTGAGGGTAAGACAAAGCCATTCATCATCGTGATGACCTATGGTATGACCAATGACATCAAGTTTGGTGGAATGGGCGGCTTCACTGCCAAGGAGTTTGAGACCGTGCTCTGCGATGAGCTCGTACCTTATATCGATGCAAACTTCAAGACTATCGCCAAGAAGGATAGCCGTGCTATGGCTGGCCTGTCAATGGGTGGTATGGAGACAAAGACCATCACACTGCGTCGTCCTGAGATGTTCGCATACTATGGACTGCTGAGCGGTGGTACCTATATGCCTGAGGATATCAAGGATCCTAAGCAGGTGAAGGTTATCTTCGAGAGCTGTGGCAGCAAGGAGAATCCTGATGGTATCAAGGCTAGTGTTGATGCTCTGAAGGCTGCCGGCTTCGATGCTCATGGCTTCGTGTCTGAGGGTACTGCTCATGAGTTCCTGACATGGCGCCGCAGCCTCCGCGAGATGGCACCATTGCTCTTTAAATAATTCAGGATTGTAACAATTTACAAACATAACGAAACAAAATGCGGCACTTGTTGCCGCATTTTTTTGTTACCTTTGCACGCAAAAACCAATAACAATGAAAAAACATCTACTACTTGCAGGACTATTGTCCTTTTCAGTAGCCTGTTTCTCTCAGACTAAGGGCACTGTAAAATTTGATACTTCAGTGAAGCATCAGCATATCACTGGTTTTGGCGGGTTTGTTTGTTCACCGCAGTTTACTTATAATCACATGTCATCTACGGAGATCGGTAAGGTCTGGGGAACTACTAGTACGCTGGGCTGTAACATCATGCGCCTCTATATCCCCATCGGTAAGAATGCCTGGAGTCAGTCGCTAGCTACAGCTAAGGATGCAAAGAAAAGAGGACTTATCGTTTTTGCATCACCATGGGGACAACCAGCAGAATGGAAAACGAATGGTACCAGCAATGCCAAAAACGAAGATGGCACGCTGGGCTATCTGAAGAAAGAGAACTGGGCCGACTATGCGCAGTATCTGGAAGAATATGTGCAGTATCTGCGTAAGAACGGCGTGGAACTGGATGCTATATCTATACAAAACGAGCCCGACTGGCAGGCAACGTATGCTGGCTGTATGTGGAGTGCCAACGATATTGCTGATTTTGTGAAGACTTATGGTCGTACCATCAGTTGTAAGATAATGGCTCCTGAGACGCTGGCTGTCAGCGATACATATGCTAACGCATTGAACAAGACGGATGTGCTTGATTGTTTTGATATCTATGGTGGACACCAATATGGTGGTATCCAGTCAGCCTATAAGAACCTGGCCAAGAAAGGTAAGGAGATTTGGATGACGGAATATCTGATAAACTGGAACGAGAACCAGTCTACCTCTCGTAATTTTGACTTCTCAAAGGACTTCTTTGATTTCTTCCGTGCTATCAATACCTGTATGCTGGGTGATTTCAATGCCTGGATACACTATGCTGCTAAACGTTACTATGGGTTCATTGGCGATGGACAAAACGGAACTTCTAACGGTTCTATCACCAAGCGTGGCTATATCATGGCACACTTTGCCAAGTTTGTTACGGGTATGACCCGTATTGATGCTACTTTCGGCGGATTGGAGGGTTCTGCCTATTTGTCACAAACAGGTGATACCATCGTTGCCGTGATGGCCAATGCCACGGATAATGCCGTAGATATGACCTTCGACTTGCCGTTCTACACGCAGCAGGGAGAACTACGTACAACGGGAAAGAGCCAGAACTTCAGGAAGACGGCGCTGGCGTATGAGACAGAAGCCTGTCGTCCAGTGGTTTCCGTAGCTGCCCAGAGCGTGGTAACAGTACAGTTCATCAAGTCGCGCGACCGTCAGGTTTCCAATATGACAGGCAGCGCCAGCTATTTCGACCGTAAGCGTCTGGATGATATGACAACGACGAAGACGACCTTCGGCACGGCTTATAAGATGTCAGGAAAAACAGGTAAGAAGTTTGATAGCAGTAATTCGCTCATCTCCACTCGCAAGAACCTGAACTATGGCTATATTGCCCTTGACGATACCTATTCGCAACTCGTTATGCATATTAATAAGGTGACGACAACAGGTTCGCTGACAGCAGGCAAGCCAACGCTGTATTATGTGAACGCCAATGGTGAGTTGGGCACGCATGAGTATGCACGACTGGATTTGAGCAGGGCTGAGAATTTTGATGTTGTATTCGACTTGTCTGCGGCAACACTGGCAGATGGTTGTATCGGACTGCTCTCGTTGACCTGTGACAATACACAGTCGCACCTGACCATCAATTTTGGCGATGTCTATCTGACTAACGGAAATGCCTTGTATGCAGGTACGCTTTCGGGTGATTTTGTTGGTGATGATTCCAATGTGCTGGAGTATAGTTCTGATCCTGCCTGCACCAGCATAGATATGACAGCCGTTACCAATCTGCCGACCTCTCTGCCCTGGCTTCAGAACAGTAACAGGGTGGTCTATGTGGCAGCAGACTGTGTCCTGAATGGTGCTAATGTGGTGAAAGATGGCGTTTGTGCTTCTTTGGTTCTCAATGAGGACTGGGGCGCGTTCCGTCCTATGACGGCATTCACGGCTACGGAGGCATCTTATACTTGTAAGGTGGATGGTCAGCATATCATTCAGCTGCCCTTCCAGGCTCCTGTTCCTGAGGGTGTCGTTGCCTATGCACTGGGTGAGGATATGCAGCCCGTTGCCCTGGCTGAGGTGCCTGCCAATCAGCCTGTACTCATAGAGGCTCAAGGTGAGGTGACATTCTTTGGGTCTGGCGAGGTGAGTTATGTCGCTTGTCCTCTGTCTGACGATATTCTTCCTATAGCAACCCCCACTGCCATTGCTGCTATCCAGCAAAATGCTGCCGTCAAGGGCCGCTATTATAATCTGCGTGGTATGCGTGTAGGAGACGCTCGTCGCGGCCTGGTCATTCATAACGGACATAAACTTCTTGTGAAATAATGAAACGTATATCATATCTTCTATTCTCGGCAATCGTTGCTTCGACAGCCTTTGCCCAGCCTAAGTTCAACCGGCCACATGAACTGATTGACGGTGCCAAGAGTATCAGCGTCACGATAAGTGGAGATGCCTCTGCTACCATTCGCTATACCACGGATGGCAGCACACCAACGAAGAATAGTCCTAAATACACGGCTCCGCTGCAATTCCGTGAGACCACCATACTTCGTGCTGTCGAAGAGATTGGTGATTCACTGTCACCCGTTGCCACAACCAGTTATATCTTTGTTAATTCCGTACTTAGTCAATCCAATACCCCTGCGGGCTATCCCTCTGAGTGGGGAAGCTATACGCAGATCAGCGGTACTGCGAAGGCTGATTATGAGATGGATCCTGAGATGACGGGTAATAGTACCTTGCGCCCTAAGATTATCGAGGGCTTGAAGCAGCTGCCAGTCTTGAGTATTGTCTCTGACAAGGACAATTTCTTCAGTCATGAGAATGATGAGGAACGAGGTGGCATCTATATCTTCACAGGTCCTCCGGTAGGTGATGCTACAGGTCATGGCTGGACGCGCCCTGCCAGTGTGGAACTCTTTGGCGGTCCTCAGCAGCATGACCTGAGTACGAGTTGTGGCATCCGTCTGCATGGCGGACATGGCCGCTTGGCAGAGAAAAACCCCAAGCACTCTTTCCGCCTGGTATTCAAGGAGAAATATGGTCCTAAGACGCTGAAGTACCCGCTCTTTGGTGAGGAAGAACCTGCGAAGTACGACCAGCTTGTGCTGCGTTGCCATTTCGGTAATGCCTGGCAACACTGGGGCGAGGATAACCGTCAGCGTGCGCAGTATACACGAGATGTATGGGCACGTCGCATCCAGAGGAAAATGGGACACACCAGTGTGAATGCCCTTTATGTCCATTTGTTTATCAATGGCATGTATTGGGGACTCTACAATATTGCCGAACGTGTGGACGGCCAGTTCGGCAAGGACCATCTTGGTGGCAAGAAGGAGGATATAGATGTCGTCAAGATTGAGGAGGATGGCGGAAATCATATTGAGGCCAGCGAAGGCACGCTTGATGCGTGGGAGAAAATGAATGATGTCGTGGCCCGTGCTGCTGATGATACCTATTACCAGAAACTCGATTCCCTGCTTGATATTGGTAACTTCATCGATTATATGCTCATCAATCAGTATGCTGGTAATACAGACTGGAATCATCATAACTGGTATGCTATCCGTCGCCATAACAATGACTCTACGGCAAGCGAGGGATTCAAGTTCCTTTGCTGGGATAGTGAACTGATTCTGATGGATGTCAATGAGAACGTGGCTTCTGGTGCTGTCAGCAGGGACAAGGAAGGTGCTGTTACGGCCATTTACCGCAATCTGTTGCAGAATCCTCAGTTCGCAAAGCGCTATGTACGTCGTGCTAAAGAGGTATTGGCAAATGAAGGATTGTTGGGTGAGAAGTCTGTCGTTGACGTATGGGACAGTCTCTATTACACGATTGACAAGGCTCTTTATGATGAGGCAGCCCGTTGGGGCGACTACCGCCGGGATGTCCATCGCTATAGTTCTGCAGGTAAACTGTATACTGTTGACGAGTTCTATATCCCTGAACGCAACCGACTGTTGACGGCGTATTTCCCCAATCGCAGTGCCAGGGTCCTGAATGATATCCTGAGCTATGTGAACATCGACGACTTTGAGGCTCCTGAGGAGTGGATACCTCTGACGAAGGACATGTTCTGCGAGTGGAATGGCACAGGTGCTGATGCAAGACAGACAAAGGCCTGGAATGCAGACTGGAACCTGAATAAGTCGTTGAGTGGCGGTAACGTCGTTGTAGGTTCCAATTCTGTGACTTACAATCAGTTTGCCGACCTCAGTCAGTACGACCGTCTGATCGTTCGGGGATCGGGTAGTGGACTGCGTATCATTGCCAACCGCCTTGTGGATCATGGTCCCTATAAGCAGTTCATTACCGATGTGAATGAACGGAGCACCTACTGGGATTCAGAATATGGTGTGATTTCTATTCCATTGGAGCAGATTGCTGCTATGGACGATTCCAACGGTAATAAACGCGTTGATGGTTTTGTACATCTGAATACCATCAAGGTTAATAGTGGTGGCCAGCTCACGGTGAAAGGCATGTATCTGGTTCCGAAGTCTGAAGTCACGACTGTTAATATGGCTAAATATGACCATATCAATGATAATAAGTATTACAACTTGAATGGACAGGTAGTGGAACATCCTGTGAAAGGAATGTATATCAGAAACGGCCGGAAGGTCGTCATTCGATAAAGCATAAAGATTAATCGACGAGGGGTGCAAAGATAACTTTTTTTCAGAAAAGATTGTGTGTAGAAACAACGCTCTTTTTGAAAAAATGGTTAACTTTGCACTCAGTTTATGAAGAACCTGATCTTAGCGATACGCAAATCCCTTTCAGCAAGATTAAGTCTTTGTGTTGTGGGATTCGTGGCCATATTTTTTATGGCGGCTCTCTTGGTTATGTTTTATTATGCCCGTGCAGCTGTAAAGGCAGAGGCATTGGCAAAGTCTGAGGCTGCTTTGGATGGCATGATACAGCGAATTGATAGGCGTTTACGTGTTGTAGAAAAGGCCTCTGCTAACATCCATTGGAATGTAGAACATCATGTTAACGAGCCTGTAACCTTACAATATCTCACCCGTAAATTGTTGGATACCAATCCCAGTATTGTTGGATGTGCCATAGCATTAGATCCTTCGTTCTGTGAAGATAAGGATTGTCAGACATTGTTTTGTTCTTATCGTGGCACAGACTCTATCTCTATGTCCGATCATTTTGGTAACCGTCCTTATACAGAACAGGAATGGTATTCTATACCGTTTTCTACTGGTGAGGCTGGTTGGAGTGAGCCAACTATTGAAAACTTGCGTGGCGGATATCCCATTATGGGTTATAGCATCCCTATAAGAAATAACGGACGAATTATTGGCGTGTTTACTTCAGCAATCTCTTTGGAATGGCTGTCACATACCATTGAAGAGTCGCGTCCATTTCCTCGTACATCCTGTTCTTTGATGAATCAGAAAGGTGCATTTATCATCCATCCTGATTCATCCTATTTGCAGGCGCGTACCATCTATGAACAATTAGAAGAGTATCCTGATGAGAGTTTGCAGCAGTTGACAGATGTAATGCTGAAAGGCAATACGGGCTATATGTCCTTGACATTATATGGTGCTCCCTGTTATGTGTTTTATAAACCCTATAGAAACACTGGATGGACGGCCAATATCGTCAGCTTGAAGTCAGATGTCTTTGAAACATACGACCGTTTGCTTAAACGTATGATGTTTATTATGATAGGCGGTATGCTTGTCCTGCTGGTATTCTGTTGGCATTATATCCATTACCAGTTGCGTCCGCTTCGACTCTTAGACCTCTCTGCCCAACGTCTGGCAGCAGGCTATTTCGATAAGCCTATTGCTGATAGCTACCGCAAAGATGAGGTGGGAGCCTTGCAGAAGAGTTTCCGTGCTATGCAGCGTTCATTAGGTCGCTATCTGGCTACCATAGAACAGCGAAAAACAGTTCTTGATCGTCAGAATGATGCTTTGCGTGTTGCTCGTGAGAAAGTACGCGAAGCCGATAGGTTGAAATCAGTTTTTGTACACAATATGACTGGTCAGATGGTACAACCAGTGACCAAAATCAATATATTGGTAGATACTATCTCTAAGGAGCATAGCCACCTAAAACATGAAGAGGTGGCTGAGATGGTCAACGAGATGGCTGAACATACACGCTCTGTTACTCAGCTGCTTGACAAAACCATTGAAGTTTCTTTGAATAATCAAACAGAATCCTGATGACAATTCCTATACGAAAAGTACATAATTCTCTGGCTGCGAGATTGGGTGTCGGCATTATCCCTTTTGTCGTGGTGGTCTTCATAGTGTCTCTTGGTCTTCTATTTAAATGGTCAAGGGATATGGTACGTCAGGAAGCCATAGAGCGAGCTGATTGCATGCTAACCAATACTTCTTTGCGTGTTGGCGGTTATCTGGATGAAATACAGACGGTGACCAACAATATGATGTGGCAAATTGACGATAATCTGACGCCCGACTCATTGTTGGCCTATACACAGCGTGTTGTGCAACTCAATCCTGGTGTCAGTAGTTGTTCTATCACGTTGGAGCCAGACTTCTTCTCTCAGGATGGTCACTATTTCTCTGCATTTTCCTATCGCAAGGGTGATAGCGTGATTACTGTGCGAGAGAAACCATACG
>JAEEGG010005860.1_pt1 | contig 29000 bp, 22 predicted proteins | sample 9134161 | NCBI WGS metagenome assembly JAEEGG01 (sample SAMN16246543, study PRJNA631951) | gut metagenome | biome: gut microbiome; feature: rumen; material: CR-attached | host: Bos | place: Iran: Karaj | collected 2018-10 | reverse complement strand
TGTGGACGGGATAACCGGCTTGGTGAAGGGCGGCGGCGATGGTCTTGCCGCGCTGACCTTTGACGGTCTTGCCTTCATATTGGAATTCCACAAGGTCTTCCTGCGGGATGTCCAAGATGGGGTGTTTTTCGATTTTGTACATATAGAATGTGTTTTTGAGTCGTAAAAAGCGACCGCAAATTTAGGAAAAAGCAAAGAATGTGTATTAAAGTATGGTGATTTTGTGAAAAAAAGTAGAAAAACACTTTTTTCTTCAGCGGACAACACTAATCCAGAGCCGTCATCGCGGACTTGATCCGCGATCTCCTAAGCAAAAGGGTGTTGTCTTTGCTTTTAGGAGATGGCGGATGTCCCTCCGCCATGACGGCAGGGGGCATTGTTTCTGTGTTGTTGGGTGTTAACAGCTTAACACAAACTGCATTGTACTACGACTCCCTTGTTTCACCAAAACCTTCTTTCCCTTGATGAAGTCGCTTTCCAAGCCGTCTTGGTAATGGCGGATGGTGAACAGTTGCAAACCATCGTTATATTTTACACTAAAACTGTCTTTGAGGTTGGCCCTCAACTGTTTCAGTTTCTGTTCGTTGCTGTCGAAGCAGAACGAGAGCATCAAGGCGGAGGTCTGAATCATGTTGGCGTGGATGTTGAGGTCGGCGCAGGCAGCGAAGATGGTCTTCAGGTTGCGCTCGTCCATGAACGAATAGTCGCGGGGCGAAATAGAGACTAGCGTTTGGTTGTCCTTCACGATATAAGAAGGGATGCTCTCGTCGTTTTTCCTGTGGCCGCCATCAATGAGCGAGGGCTCGTGGTTGGGATGGAGAAACGACTGCACTTTCAGCGTGATTCCCTTGTTTTGCAGCGGTTTGATGGTCTTGGGGTGGATGATGGTCGCACCGTAGAAGGCCAACTCGATGGCTTCGGAGTAGGGGATGTGCGGCAGCTGAACCGTGTCGGCGAAGCGCTTCGGGTCGGCGTTGAGCAGGCCGTCAACATCCTTCCAGATGGTGACCTCCTCGGCATCGAGGCAGTTGGCGAAGATGGCTGCGGTGAAGTCGGAGCCTTCACGTCCTAGGGTGACGCTGTGTTTGCCGTCAGCTGTGCCACCGATGAAACCTTGTGTCAGGCATACGATACCCCGAATATGCTCATCGTTCAACTTGCTGATTCTGAGTCTTGTTTCGTCCCAATCAGGATTGGCGGCGCGGTAGTGGGCCTCATCCTCTGCAATGACATATTGTCGGGCATCGAGCCAGCGTGTCGGGATGTCGCATTTGCTGAGGTATTCGTGAATGATGCTGGTCGAGATGAGTTCGCCGTAGCATACAGTTTGGTCGTATTGGTAGTCGTATGGCGTGTCGGTCTTCTGCAGTTTCTCCCAAAGCTCGATGAAGAGCCCGGCGATGTTCTCGTCGAAACGTGGGTCGGTGTTGCCGTCGAAAAGGCCTTGGATGATGCCGTCGTGGTATGCGATGACCTCGTGCAGGGCATCCATGCCAAGTTGGCCGTCATGTTCTCGGAAGTTGGCCAATGCTTTTTCGAGCGCGTTGGTCGTCTTGCCCATGGCAGAAACCACCAACATGATGTCCTCGTCCTTGTGCTGACTCACGATGTCTGCCAAATTGCGCACAGCATCAGCGTCCTTCACCGACGCGCCACCGAATTTATAGATTTTTTTGATCATGCTCACTCTAATTTGAGAATGCAAAAATATGAAAAACCCGCAATAAATTTATTAAATAGGAGTTATTTACCCGAATAAGCACTATTTTTGCACGCTTTTTGACGAACCTCCTTGACGTCCCCTGAGCCCGTCGAAGGGCCGCGTCAAGTGACACAAAGTCCCGAAGGGCGACCCGTTATCCACTAGGGAATTCATTCCCTGGTTCATACCAAGCAATGAACAACTAAACAAATAAACAATGATAGAAACTGACATTCGTGAACTGAACGAAAAAATCCAACGAGAGAGTCAATTCCTCGACCTCATCAACCTCGAAATGAACAAGGTCATCGTCGGACAGAAACAGATGACTGAACGCTTGCTGATAGGCCTTCTGGCCAACGGTCACATCTTGCTTGAAGGTGTGCCAGGTCTGGCCAAGACCTTGGCCATCAAGTCGATGGCCAGCGCCATTGATGCCGACTTCGCCCGTATCCAATTCACTCCCGACCTGCTTCCTGCCGACCTCATTGGCACGCTGATCTACAGCCAGAAGAAGGAGGAGTTCGTGGTGCGTCGCGGTCCCATCTTCGCCAACTTCGTCCTCGCTGATGAAATCAACCGTTCGCCCGCTAAGGTGCAGAGCGCCTTGCTCGAAGCCATGCAGGAGCATCAGGTGACCATCGGCGACGAGACCTTCAAACTGCCGGATCCTTTCCTCGTTATGGCTACCCAAAACCCCATCGAGCAAGAAGGTACCTATCCGCTGCCTGAGGCCCAGGTGGACCGTTTCATGCTGAAGGTGGTCATCAACTACCCCAAAAAAGAAGAAGAGAAACTCATTCTGCGTCAGAATATTGCTAACACTGCCGCCAAGATCAATGCCGTGGTGCGCCCCGATGACATCATTCGCGCCCGTGAGGTGTGCCGTGAGATTTATCTTGATGAGAAGATTGAAAACTATATCACCGACATTGTCTTTGCCTCACGTTATCCAAGCGGTTACAAGTTGAAGAAGTTCGCCAACATGATTAGTTATGGCGGTTCTCCGCGTGCCACCATCAACCTGGCACTGGCCGCCAAAGCATACGCCTTCATCAAGCATCGTGGCTATGTCATCCCCGAGGACATCCGTGCCGTGGCCCCCGATGTGTTGCGCCACCGTATCGGCCTGACCTACGAGGCCGAGGCGGAGAACATCACCACCGAAGAAATTATCAATGAAATCCTGAATACCATCGAGGTTCCGTAAAATGTAGGGACGCACCGCGTGCGTCCGAAATGATAACGACGCACCGCATGCGTCTGATGAAAGTGACGCACCGCGTGCGTCCGGCAATAATGACGCACCCATGCGTCCGATTATAATTGTAATGGTTTGATTTATTTATGGAATCAACAGAAATATTCAAGAAAGTTCGCAAGATCGAAATCAAGACGCGAGGTCTCTCGAACCACATATTCTCGGGGCAGTACCACAGCGCTTTCAAAGGGCGTGGCATGACCTTCAGCGAGGTGCGTGAGTACGAGTACGGCGACGACATTCGCAATATCGACTGGAATGTCACCGCCCGTTTCAACAAACCTTTTGTCAAGGTTTTCGAAGAAGAACGCGAGATGACAGTTATGCTGCTCATCGACGTGTCGGGGTCCAACGACTTCGGGTCCCAAACGCAGTCGAAGCGTGACCTGACTGCCGAATTGGCAGCAGTCTTGGCGTTTTCTGCCATCCAGAATAATGACAAGGTGGGAGTCATCTTTTTCAGCAGCAAGATTGAGAAATTCATCCCGCCCAAGAAAGGCAGTTCGCATATTCTGCGCATCATCCGCGAGATCGTCGACTTTAAGCCGACGGAACGCGGCACCGACATCGGAGAGGGGCTGCGTTTCCTGACTTCGGCCATCAAGCGCCGCACAACTGCCTTCCTCATCTCTGACTTTATGACGGACAAGGACTTTGAGAAGGAGATGCAGATAGCTGCCAACAAGCACGACTTGGTGGCGCTGCGCATCACCGACCGACGCGAGATGGACATCCCCAAGGTGGGGCTGGTGAAGTTTCGCGACTCGGAGACGGGCAAAGAACGCTGGGTTGACACCTCGAGTCGCGCTTGGCATCGAGCCTACCAGCAAATGATCCAGTACAAATCGGCGGAACTGAATCGCGAATTTGCCAAGCATGGCATCGACAACGCGTTGATTTACACCGATGAAGACTATGTAAAACCTTTGATGCAACTCTTTAAGAAAAGGGAGGCGAGAAGATGAAGAAATATGTTTTGTTTGTGTTGACCCTTGTGTTTTGGGTTGTAGAGACGCAATGCTTTGCGTCTCCACAAATACAAATAGGGAATACCCCACCCCAAAACGTGGAGGTGGAAGGCAAGGTTGAAAGCACGGAAGTGCAAGTGGGCAAGCCTTTCACGCTCGATTTGAGTCTTAAGGTGCCTTACGGCTGGTTTGTGGAATGGAACGACTTCACTAGCGACACATTGTCGGATCAGTTGGACATCATCAAGCGCAGCGAAGTGGAACGAACGGCTGATGCTGATAGCAATGTTATTGTGAAACAGCAACTTACACTGATGACATTTGATACTGGCCAAGTGCAGGTGCCGTCCGTCGGGCTTATCTATGCTCACTCGTTTGACGATCCGAATCGATTCAAGGCTTATACAGACCCCATCAATCTCTATTCGACTACCATGACGGTCGACACGACCCAGGCATTCAAGCCCATCGTGGAACCTATCTCTGCACCTATCACAATGAAGGAGGTTTTCCCTTGGATTTTGGCCGTCTTGTTGCTCGTGTTGCTCGTCTTGGGCATTTGGCTCCTCGTGCGTCATCGCAAACGTAGGTCTGACGGTGAAGGCAACATCGTCCGAGGTCCAGTCATCCCTCCATACGACAAGGCAGTGGGCGACCTCGAGAATTTGCGTCAGCAGAAGCTTTGGCAATCGGGCAAGGTGAAAGAGTATTATTCTTCGCTTACTGACATTGCACGAGAATATATCGAAGGCCAGTTTGGCGTGAATGCCATCGAGATGACCACCGACGATATCTTAGACGAGGTCGCGCTGCTGCATTTCTCGCCAGAGACCTTTGGCAAATTGAAAGAGACGATGGAAGTCGCCGATTTGGTAAAGTTCGCTAAGTATTCGACCTCCAGCTTGGAAAGCGAGAATGCCATGACGAGCATGACGGGTTTCGTCAACGAAAGTTATGCGCAATATCAGCAGCAAAAGGCAGAGGAAGAAGCCCGACTTGCCGAATTGAAGAAACAGAAGCAAGAGAAAACAGTGGAAAAGGAGGAGGTGAAAGATGTTTGATGGCATTGAATTTGCGAACCCCAAGTTGCTGTGGCTCTTGTTGTTGGTGCCTGCCCTGATTGCGTGGTACATCCTGCGCCATAAGAAACAAGAAGCAGCATTGTCTTTCTCTGACCTGAAGGGTTTTGTCAAGCTTCCCAAAACATGGAAGGCGTATTTGCGCCATTTGCTCTTCGCCCTGAAAATGGGCGCTTTGGCTTTGCTCATCGTAGCATTGGCGCGTCCTCAAAGCTCGTCGACCAACTCTACCTCCAATATAGAAGGCATAGATATCGTGATGGCCATGGACGTCTCTGGTTCCATGCTGGCCCGAGACCTTAAGCCCGACCGTCTTACAGCAGCAAAGCGAGTGGCCTCCGATTTCGTGAAAGAACGCCCTGGCGACCGTATGGGTTTGGTCATCTTCTCTGGCGAGACCTTCACCCAAGTCCCGTTGACGACCGACCATGCTGTGATGCTTAACATGCTTTCAGAGATGAAGAATGGCCTCATTGATGACGGCACCGCTATCGGTGATGGATTGGCTACTGCCATCAGCCGACTCAAGGACAGCGAAGCCATCTCTAAGGTGGTCATTTTGCTCACCGATGGCATGAATAATGCCGGTTCGGTCGACCCATACACAGCAGCAGAGATTGCCAAGCTTTATGGCATCCGTGTCTACACCATCGGCGTGGGTACCTATGGCAATGCGCCAATGCCGATGCAAAGTCCCTTTGGCGGCACGGTTATCCAACAAGTTAAGGTCGAAATCGACGAAAAACTGCTATCCACTATCGCCAACTCAACGGGCGGCAAGTACTATCGCGCCAACAACAACCAGAAGTTGGACGAAATCTATCAGGAAATTGACAAGTTGGAACGCTCCAAAATCGAAGTGACGGAGTTCCGTCGTCTCCATGAGGAGTTCTATCCATTGGTAGCTTTGGCCCTGGCCTTGCTCCTTGTCGAGTTCCTTTTGCGTAAGACTATTTTCAGAACCTTAACGGATTGAAGCCATGGAAGACGTTTTGCGATTTGAACATCCCGAATACCTCTACTGGTTGCTTGTCATCCCAGTATTGGTCATTGTCTATATTCTGTTCCGTTTGTCACAGAAACGCCGTTTCGAGCGTTTTGCCAAGATTGAGATGCGTGAGAGTTTGGTGCCGAGCCATTCCAACCGGCGCGCCCACTTCAAGTTCATCGTTTTCATTCTCATGGTCGCCTGTATCATTTTGGCGTTGGCCAATTTGCAAAGCGGAAGTAAGATGGAAGAGGTGAAACGTGAAGGCATCGACCTGTATATCGCTGTTGACGTTTCCAACTCCATGAACGCCGAAGACATTGTCCCAAGTCGATTGGAACGCTCCAAGCAGGCCATTAACAAACTTATCAGTGATATGCGTGGCGACCGTCTTGGCGTCATAGTCTTCGCTGACAAGGCCTTTGTACAGTTGCCTATCACCACAGACTATTCTGCGGCAAGAATGTTCCTTTCGACTATCAACACAAGTCTTGTGGCCTCACAAGGCACCGCTATTGCCGAAGCCATCAACTTGGCCGTCAAGTCGTTTCCGGATGAGACGCACAGCAAGGCCATCGTCATCATATCCGATGGCGAGGACCACGAAAATGACGCTGCAGTAAAAGCCGCTCAAGACGCCTCCAAGCGTGGTGTGTATATTTATACTATCGGCATGGGTCTTGCTGAAGGCGCGCCTATACCGGAATACAACCGCTACGGTCAGCAGACGGGGTACCGCAAAGACCGTAATGGCAACACTATCATTACCCGCCTCGATGAACAGATGCTGCAAAAGATTGCCTCGGCAGGTAACGGCATTTATGTCCGCGCCAGCAACTCTAATGTGGGCCTGGAGAAGATTTATGAAGACATCAACAAACTTGACAAGACCGAAATTGAGGCAAAGGTCTTCACCGACTACGAGGATCAGTTCCAATGGTTCGTGGCCGCTGCTATCGTCCTCCTCCTCGTCGAAGTGCTTATCTCTTCGGGCAAGAGGGGTTGGGAACGGAAGTTTAACATATTTGAGATGAAAGATGAAAAGGTTCAGTAAATATTTAATCCTTGTAATGTTTTTGGCTTCTGCGCTTGCCGTTTCGGCGCAGAGTGACGAGAAGGCTATCCGTCGTGGAAACCGCAACTACAAAAGCGGGAACTATGATCAGGCCATAGCACGCTATAGGGAAGCGCTGGAAATAAGGCCTAATAATGTCAAGGCGCAGTTCAACCTAGGTGATGCCTATTATGCCAAACAGTCGTACGACACGGCATACGCCGAGTTCCAGAAAGTGCTGGATATGTCGCCCGATGCCAAGCTGAAGTCTGATGCAGTGTTCAACATGGGCAACTGCCTTCTCGCTCAGGACAAGTTTTATGATGCATTTAATGTATTCAAGTCTTCATTGAAACTGAATCCCGAAAACGCAAATGCCTTGTACAATCTCGAATACTGCCGCGCTCATCTTGTCAAGAGCAGGATCATCGTGGTGCAACCTGAGCATGGCAGGGTGGAAGCCAAGGAGAAAGAAGTCTTCAACGGACAACGTGTTACGCTAAGTTCACAACCTGACACCGACTATGCCCTGTCGCAGTATATGGTGGTGCGCGCCGATAACCCTGAAGTGCAAGTTCAAGTCAACGGCGGCAGTTTCGTTATGCCTAAATTTGATGTCAAAGTGACTGCCGAATTCAAGCAGGCGCATAGGATTGCTATAGATCCGAACATCAAGAATGGAACTGTTCGAGCCGACCGCCAAAAGGCCGTCGAAGGCCAACAAGTGAATCTTGAGGCCCAAGGCGAGAACGATTGGGTGCTTGACAAGTTTATCGTATTCCGCACTGGGAATCGCAATGACACGGTGCCTGTCAACAAGAAGTCATTCTCGATGCCCGATTTCGATGTGACCGTGACCGCTACCTTCCGCAGTGCGCTGAGAGTTAGCGTCGACAGTGTGGTTAATGGAAAGATTAGTGTGACCGACAGTTTGGTGAAACCAAGCGACAACGTTGGTGTCATTGTGAAACCTAACAAAGGATATCAACTCGGCGACTTGCGCGTGGTTAGCGATAGGGACGCCATCGAGTCGGCACCTGTCAGCGACGACAATGTGTTCCAGATGCTCGACACCGACGTGACGGTGAAGGCGAGTTTCGTTGAAGCCACTGATTATTATAAGGTGAATGCCGACACCACGCTGAAAGGCGGTCACGTGCTGCTTGACCAAACCGAAGCGACTCGCCGTGAGACGGTTAAGTTGGACAACGCTCCTGAACCAGGTTACCAGTTCAAGGAATATGTGATCCACCAGGTTGGTGACACTGCCGTGAAAGTGCAACCGCTGGGCAACTACTTTACCATGCCTGATTTCGACGTGGAGGTCTCTGCCATCTTCGAAAAGAGCGAAGGCGACAATCAGCAGCAGCAAGACCAACAGCAGGATCAGCAACAGGACCAACAAGACCAAGAGCAACAGCAAGACCAGCAGAACCAAGACCAGCAGCAACAGCAGCAAAACCAACAGCAGCAGAACCAGCAGATGTCGAAGGAAGATGCCCAACGCATGCTTGATGCTCTTGAAAACCAAGAGAAGAAGACCATGGAAAAGGTCAATGAACAAAAAGTCCGTCAACAGCCCAAAAAGAAGAGCGATAAAGACTGGTAACCAGGTAAAAACCAGCTCCGCAGGAGCGATGGTGAACGGGGCGAAAACCTCATGCCGTTAAATCGTAAATGTAGAATTATTATTTTTGCATCGTGAAAACATCGGATCAATGAAGAGATTATTTCGAGTATTATTATTCATCGTGTGTGCTGCGCCCATGACGCTTTGGGCCCAAGACGACCCTAGGCTCACCGTCAATGCCAAGAAGCAAGTTGTGGTGGGCGAACGTTTTCAAGTGGTGTTTGAAGTCAACGCCGAGGGCAAAAACTTCACCGCGCCTTCGTTTGAAGGTTTCAATGTGGTGGGCGGTCCTTTTACTTCGTCGAGTTCGAGCATTTCGATGACTAGCTCAGGGGTGACGCGTACCGTACGCAACTCTTATACCTATGCGTTGCAAGCATTCCAGGAAGGTACGTTCCATGTCGGATCTGCATCGCTCACAGTGAGGGGCGACAAGATTACGAGCGAACCGTTCGATATCAAAGTGGTGCCTGATGACGGTAGCAACGGCGGCGGTTCAAGCGCCTACTCAGGAGGCGACACTGGACAAAACCAACCCCAACAGGGCACCAATGATCCCGAAGTGAGTGGTAAAGACCTATTCCTTAAAGTTATCCCTTCAAAGAAGTCGGTTTATGTTGGTGAACAGGTCGTGCTGACCTACAAGCTTTACACCCGAGTCCCTGTCTCCTCGCTCTCTGTCGAAAAGATGCCTTCCTATGCAGGTTTCTGGACCAAGGATATCTCCGACAACAACGGCGGGGCATTGCGCCAAACCAACGAATATATTAATGGTGTGGAATACACTGTCGCTGAGATTCAGAAGATGGTCATTGTCCCTCAACGCAGCGGCACCCTCGCCCTTGACCCTATGTCCATCGAGTGCATCGCACAGATTAGGACGGAAAGCAACCGCCGAAGCAACGACCCCTTCGACATATTCTTCAACGATCCTTTCTTTAACCGTAATGTCAAAAACGTTCAAAAAACGCTTAGTTCTTCGTCGCTCTCTATAGAAGTAAAGAACTTGCCTGTGACTGACAAACCCGATTCATACGCTGGTGCTGTGGGCAACTACACTTTCAAGTCGGAGATTGACAAGACCGAACTAAGCACAAACGATGCCTTTACCCTGACCTATACTGTTTCGGGGCAAGGCAATATCGAACTTTTGCAGATGCCATCTCCGGCATTTCCGCCTGATTTTGAGGTTTATGACCCTAAAATCACCACTTCCGTCGACCACAACGCTCAGGGTCTTACGGGAACGAAAAAAGCCGAATATTTGGTCATCCCTCGGCGCGCAGGCAGTTTCAATATCCCCGCTGCAAAGTTCTCCTATTTTAACCCTGCTACGGATACGTACAATACACTAGTCTCTGACGCCTACAGTCTCAATGTGCAAAAAGGCAAAGATTCTGACCAAGGTGGCGTCTACGCTTCCAATCAAGAGGATATCAAATACTTGGGCAGCGATATCCGCCACATTAAGCGCGATGATGCCCATCTGCGCCCTGTACATTCATCGTTTTTCGGTTCAGCAGCCTATTTTGTGGTTCTCCTGGGCATTTTATTGCTCTTTATCATCTTGCTTCTCGTGCTGAAGAAACGTGAACAGTTGACGCAAGACACTGCCGCCAACCGCAACCGCAAGGCTGACAAAGTTGCGCGTGGCCGACTGAAAAGCGCTTTACAATACTTGAAAGCCAAAGATCAGGAGAAATTCTACATTGAGATGTCGCAAGCGCTTTGGGGCTATATTGCTGACAAGATGGGAATCGAACGTTCCAAACTATCGATGGATACGGTGAGCGAGACGATGCGCAATAACAATGTCCCTGACGACTTGACACAACAGTTTGTCGAAACGCTCAATAGTTGCGAGTTTGCCCGTTTTGCCCCTGGCAATGCAGAGGAAAAGATGGATGAGCTTTACCAGAAAGGCATCGATGTGATTTCGAGAGCCGAAAAAGTCTTATAACGAATGAAAGGAACAATGTCATGAAAAGATACACCTTATTATTAATAGGACTCCTCGCGTGGATGGGTACGACTTTTGCCCAAGACGATGCCAATGTTTGGTTTGAGCAAGCCAATACAGCCTATAATTCAGGAAATTACGATACGGCGGTCGTTGTCTATGAAAAGATTCTTAATGCGGGCATGGAGTCGGTCCCAGTCTATTACAACATGGGAAATGCCTACTATAAGTTGCGCGAATATCCTATGGCCATCTATTGCTATGAGAAAGCCTTAAAAATTGATCCCTCGGATGAGGATGTGCAGGCCAACCTCGCCATTGCTAACGCCGCCATTGTCGATAAAATCGAACCGATGCCCCAGTCGGTATTCGTAAGGTGGTGGCGAAGTCTGCGCTCGGTCATGTCGGGCAACCAATGGGCATGGTGCTCCATCGCTGTTTTTGCACTGCTGCTGACTATGCTCTTCCTCTTTCTGCGCTCCCGCAAGGTGGGGTTGCGCAAGTTGGGTTTCTTCATGGGGTTGGTTTTCCTCATTGTTTTTGCCCTCTCCGTGGTATTTGCCTTGCAACTTAAACATATCGCTAACACACAGGATCAAGCCATTGTTATGGCTCCTACTGTGACGGTGAAAAGTTCTCCTAGCATTAACAGCGTCGACCTCTTCGTGCTTCACGAAGGCGCTAAAGTTGACGTGATGGACACTCAGGGCGGATGGGCTCAAATACGAATCGCCAATGGAAGCGTAGGATGGCTTGAAGCGTCCGAAATGCGGATTTTTTGATATTTTTTGCGCCTCAAAATGAATATTTTGAGAAAAAAAGCATTTTTTTTTCGCAAAAATGCTTTTTCTTTCAAAGAATGTCCTATATTTGCAGACCATATTTAAAGTGAAAAACTGTCAATACACCCCAAAAAGGAGAATTAATTAAAATTTCACAATATGAAAAAGAGATTTTTACCTTTCAGTTTACTTCTGGTAATCATGATCTTAGGTCAATCGATGGCAATCGCTGACCAAGGTGGACATTATGTCCCTCGCAAGCAAACCAACAACGCGGAAACCTTCATGGGTAGTCTCCGCGCCAACCAGCACACTGGTTTGGTCGATCCGGCCGACATGCTCAAGGCCATGCAGGCTCCTGCCATGAGAAATGCGGCCAACGATCCATTGTATTGGATTAGCATGGGCCCCGACAACATGGGCGGCCAAACGACAGCAATCATTTTCGACAACCAGTCGAACGAAGTTTACATCGGCGCTAAGGGTGGCGGTGTGTACAAGTCGTATAACTTCGGTGTTACTTGGCACCAAGTGGGCGACATGAACCTTATGGTCAGTTGCATGGCCCAGGATGCCGACGGCGTCATTTATGTCGGTACTGGTGATGGTGGCCGCGCTGCCACTTACAATGGCCTTGGCCAGCAAGGTTATGACAATAGTTTCGTCGGTACGGGTGTGTACAAACTCGTCGACGATGTGTTTACCCCCGTTGTCACCCCCAACGGCGATGATTGGCTTTATGTCAACGACATTGCCGTGGCAGGCAGCACTCTCCTTGTCGCTACCAATAACGGTCTGAAGTATTCTACCGATAAAGGTGAAACTTGGCACGAAGCCATCGCTGGCAGGGCCGATGTAGTGAAAGTCGGTAGCGATAACTCGATTGTTGCTTCTGTCGAAGGCATGATTTACATTGGCAAAAACGCCAACCATCTGACTTGCCACTCGGCTGAGGGTTCCAGCATGGCGGGTGATACCCTCCTGCCTACAGCCGCTGGTCTCCTTGAAATTGGCATCGCTCCTTCTAACCCCAACGTCATCTATGCCGCTTGCATCGATGGTAGCGGTATCCACAGTGGCATCTATGTTTCAGAGAATAAAGGTGAGACTTGGTCGGTGGTGCTGCCCACTATTGCAGCTCTCCAAGGCCACAACGTTTTCGAAGGTTTCGGACTCAACAACCATGGTCTCGTTGTCGATCCTAACAATGAAGGCATCGTCTACGTTTTGGGTTACAACCTCTGGCAACTCCAGAGACCTGAATCAGGACAAGGCTATTACATCTGCGTCCAGGTGACCGCAGGTTCCATGATTTATTTCAACGACTACCTGCACTGCGGTCTCCACACCATGGTCTTCAACCCCAAGAATGCCAATGAGTGCTATGTGGGTACCGATGGCGGCGTCTATAAAGGCGCTGGCAGGTTCGCGTTTGCCAACTGCAATAGGAACTATGTCACCACTCGTATGTTCAGCGTGGCTCCCTCTGGCAAAGACACTCGCGTCCTCGCCTCTGGCCTTGACCACGGTATTGTGAAGATTGAAGGCAACGAGAATGCTTTGAGCACAAACACTGGTATCTGGATTAATCCTACAGGCACCAATATGGGCCTCTTCAACGATGACTCCCATGGCGGTCCCAGTGTCATTTCCACGATCAACCCCAACACTTTCATCGTGACCTATAAGGCCGGTGGATTGGCCCGTACTCAAACTGCTGGCGAAGACTGGGTGTCAACCAACTTCACTTCCAGCTCGAGCATCAGCCTCAGCACTTCGTCCTTCCGCACCCCCATCATCCTGCTTGAAAACTACAATGACGACCTGAATCCTGTAGAAGTTTGGGGTTACAATGAGACGGGACACAACCTGCATGCAGGCGATGTCCTCCAAGTGATGAGCCATAACAAGTTCCCCTTCAACTACACGCTTGAACACTCACTGCACGCTGGTGACTCCATCCTTGTTCACGACCCCATCAGCGCCAAGTTGTTCGTTGGTTTCAAGGATGCTATTTATATGACACTCACTCCGCTTGATTTCGCTGTGGAGACCTATTGGTATAAAGTGGCCGATAAGAGTCACGCTGGTTTTGCTGGTGAGCCTCTCGGCATGGCAGTCTCTGCCGATGGCGACCACCTCTTCGTCGGCACTAAGGAAGGCAGATTCTTCCGCTTGTCGAACCTTAATACGGTCATTGACCAACCCTCTGGCACCATCACCGACTCGACTTTCGCCGTGACTACTACGGAAATTATGCTTCCTGAAGTCAGTGGTCAGTGCGTGACCTCTGTTGCTGTTGATCCTAAGGATGCCAACAAGGTTGTCGTCACCCTTGGCAACTATGGCAACACCAACTATGTGTTCTATTCCACTAACGCTACCGCTGCTGAGCCTACCTTCACCGCCAAGCAAGGCAACCTGCCTGCCATGCCGGTTTATGCTTCGCTCATTGAAATGGAAACTGGTGATGTCATCCTTGGCACCGAACGCGGTATCTACCGGACCAAGCGCATCAGTTCGTCGAATCCTGAATGGACTGCCAATAGCCAGATTCTTGGTGAAGTGCCTGTTTTGGACCTCAAGCAACAACTGCTGTTCCATGAGGACGAACAAACCGTCAACGTGACAGAAGAAGGCACATTCTATACCAACTATCCTGGTGTCCATAACACGGGTGTCATCTATGCCGCTACCTACGGCAGAGGCGTGTTCCGTTGCGAGAACTACAAGAAAGACTTTGATAACGTTCCTGAGAACGAAGAAGTCAACACCATCAGCGTCAGCATGTACCCCAACCCGGTAGTCAACCAAGCCACCGTCAACTTCAATGTCGAAGAAAGCACCAATGTCAGTTACCAAGTGTTCGACATGACTGGCCGCATGGTGATGAACCAGAATGTGGGTCGCCTCAATGCTGGTGAACACCAAGTGAACATCAATGCTGAGAACCTTAGCACCGGCAGTTACATCCTGCGCCTCAACCAAGGTGCCAACAACGCCAGCGTCAAGTTCTTGGTCTATTGATTGATCTAGTGGAGACGCGCCATCGCACGTCTCTATGAACAATCGCAAAAAAGGAAAGACAATCTGCAAAGGTTGTCTTTCTTTTTGTATTTTTGCGGTATCATAACGACATTATGAACACAAGAAGAATAAACAAGGTGTTGATAGCGAACCGTGGCGAGATTGCCGTGCGCGTCATCAAAACCCTGAAGAAATTGCACATCGCATCTGTGGCCATCTTCTCAGACAACGACAGCAATGCCTTGCACCGCCGCATGGCCGACGAGGCGTATCCTTTGGGCAATGGCGCGCTGAAAGACACCTACCTAAATGTTCGCAAGATTATCGATGCAGCCTTGGATGCTGGCGCCGATGCCATCCACCCAGGCTATGGTTTCCTCTCAGAGCGTCCAGAACTGGCTGAAGCATGCGAAGCCAACAACCTCATATTTATCGGTCCTGATGCCAACGTGATGCGACTTATGGGCAACAAGATTGCCGCCCGTAAAGTTGCCGTAGAACACGGCATACCTGTCACCTTCGGCATGATGGGCGACCATGACGACATCCTGAAAGCAGCTGACAACCTGCCTTATCCTGTATTAATCAAGGCGGCGGCTGGCGGTGGTGGCAAAGGCATGCACATTGTGTGGGAAAAAGACGGACTGAAAGACGAGTTGCAACGCGCCTCTCGGGAGGCAGAGAAATATTTTGGCGACGGTACTGTCTTTGTCGAACAATACATCGAAACCCCTCGCCATGTCGAAGTGCAGGTGCTTGCAGACCATCATGGCCATGTCATCCATTTGCACGAGCGTGAATGCACTATTCAAAGGCGCTACCAAAAGATTATCGAAGAGTCGCCCTCCCCAACGCTGACGGAGGATAAACGCCAGCAGATTTGCGACACCGCAGTCAAATTGTGTCAAGCCATTGGCTACCATAATGCGGGTACGGTCGAGTTTCTCGTCGATCCAAAGCAAAATTTCTATTTCCTTGAGATGAACACTCGCATTCAGGTGGAGCATCCTGTCACCGAGATGCGCACAGGCATTGACATTGTGGAAGAACAGATTCGCATCGCAAGAGGGAAGGAAATGGGATGGACACAAGATATGATACAACCGCAAGGCCATGCCATAGAGTTGCGTATCTATGCCGAAGATCCCGCCAAAGGTTTTCTGCCCACACCAGGCAAGGTGACTGCCTATCATGAGCCTCAGGTGCGCGGCGCACGTGTCGACAGCAGTATCGACGGACCTTGCACCATCTCAGAAGTCTATGACCCAATGGTGGCCAAATTGACTTGCCATGCTAAAGACCGCCAAAGCGCCATTGAGACAGCACGCCATGCCCTTAAAGAGTTCATCATCCAAGGACTCACTACTAATAAGGCCTATCTCTGGGAAGTGATTAAGAATGACGATTTTCTCGAAAATAAGATTGACACCTCGTTCTGTGCCACACATCTGGAAGTCTTGCTGAATGCCTTGGAAGAGAGTCGCAAGTGTCAGAGTATTAACGATATCGTTGCCGTTTTCTTGATGTTTGATTTCGCGAAGATACACGTGGAACAGCACCCTGAAAATGTATGGGAAGAGATTGGTTATTGGCGCTATCACATGCAACTCACTGTTGATGTAGAAGGCGTCAAAGTGTCTGCGGTCATTCATGCTGTTGAAGCAGGCAAGGTCAAGGGCACAATTGGGGAGAAACCCTTCTCGGTGGAGTTCCTTCAATACGACAACAAACAAATGAAAGTCATGCTCAACGGTCGCACAGAGACAGTCTACTGCTCTGTCAACGACGAACAGAAAACCATTGTCAACTTTCACGGTCTCAACTTTACCTGCTACCGCACTGACCAACTCAACGACACTTTGGACTATGCCTGCAAGGAGTCTGTCAACGACAAGTCAAGGTTGGTATCGCCTATGCCTGGCAAGGTGGTGAAGATTAACGTGAAAGAAGGCGATGAGGTGAAGGAAGGTTGCATCATGTTGGTGGTGGAAGCCATGAAGATGGAGAATAACATTGTGGCCTCAGGAGTGGCGAAGGTGAAGAAAATTCTCGTCTCCGAAGGACAGATGGTAGACAATAAAATGCAGTTAATCGTGTTAGAATAACTTGTAGGGACGCATCGCATGCGTCCGAATGACAATGACGCATCGCATGCGTCTCATAACAAATAAAAATATGAATTTCGACCTCACACAAGAACAGGAAGCCCTCCGCCAACGAGTGCGTGACTTCGCCGAACAAGAAGTGAAACCTGTCGCTCGCGAGAACGACGAGGACCAGCATTTCGATGTGGGTCTAACCCTAAAGATGGCAGAACTTGGCCTTTTGGGTATGACCGTACCGAAAGAGTATGGGGGTCAAGGACTTGACAACCTGAGTTATATCATCGCTGTTGAAGAATTGGCCCGCGTTGATGGTTCAACCGCCGCCACCATTGCGGCCGATAATTCATTGGGTATCGGACCTATCAAGGATTATGGCACCGAGGAACAGAAACGCCGTTATCTGCCTCAACTCTGCAAGGATCGCTTATGGGGTTTCGGCCTGACGGAAGAAGATGCTGGCAGCGACTCGCGTGGCACAAAGACCACTGCCCAGTATGATGGCACGCTTTGGCATCTTAATGGGTCCAAAATCTTCATCACCAATAGTGCAACGCCCATCAGTCTTGGCACTACTGTACAGGCCGTATCGGGCGAGAAAGACGGTAAACCTGAGTTCACAGCGCTGCTGGTGGAGAACAAAAAGGAAGGGTTCACCCAAACGCCCATGCACGATAAGATGATGTGGCGTGCCTCCAACACAGGAAAACTCGTATTCAACGATGTCCGCCTTGGTGACGATTGTATCCTCGGCCAACCAGGAGAAGGTTCGCATATCATGCTTGCAACCTTGGATTCTGGTCGACTTTCCATTGCCGCCATGGGATTGGGTTGCGCACAAGGCGCCTACGAGATGGCTCTGGCCTATTCGAAGAAACGCGTACAGTTCGGCAAACCCGTCTGCAAGTTCCAGGCCGTCGGCTTCAAGTTGGCTGACATGGCCGTAAAGATTGAAGCAGCACGCAACTTGCTCTATCACGCTTGCTGGTTGAAAGACCAACATCGCCCCTTCGGGAAGGAGGCAGCTATGGCTAAACTCTATTGTTCGGAGGTGGCTGCTGAGGTGTGCGACAATGCCGTCCAGGTAATGGGAGGCCATGGCTTGCTGAAGGAGTTTGACATGGAGCGTTTCTATCGCGACCAACGCATTCTCCAAATTGGGGAAGGCACCTCCGAGATTCTCCGTTTGGTGATTTCGAGGGCCATTGGTTGCTAACGTAAAAGGGGATTCCCCTTCGGGGAAATCGAAGACTCAACGACATGAAGTGAGTTAATGTTGAGCATTTCGACGGGGTCAATGGTGTTCGTGCGAAATGTAAACAGCGGCGGCAGTAGGTGCTTGCAAAAATGTAGGTTCCTTATGCCGCCGCAATAATTAGACACAAAGTTCACTCCATTCCCACGCAGCGGGAATCCCAAATTATCATTTTTCAATTATCTACTAAAAATACCTATCTTTGCAACCCAATAAATCCAGTGATCATTCATCCAATCATAATTATTATAACAATGAAAATCAAACTTTTATCTTTATTGGCAATCGTGGCCCTTGTTGCCACCTCTTGCGACAACACCCCAAAACCTGAACAGCCACAAGAGCCAGTTCAGCAAACCACCAACCTCTCGGATAAATACGCCGAGTACACCCTCACCACCGATATCAGCCATCTTAGCGAAGGTGAGCTCGAGATGCTCGGCCTGCTCTTTGAAGCCGCCGATATCATGGATGACCTCTTCTGGAAAGAGAACTATGGAGACAAAGCCGAACTGATGGCTAAGATCGGTGACAATGCCGACATCAAGAAACTGGCTACCATCGCTTATGGTCCCTGGGATGGTCTCGACGGCAACAAACCCTTTGTGGAAGGCATCGGTGAAAAACCTGCCGGTGCACAGTTCTATCCTGCCGATATGACCGAGGAGGAATGGAAAGCCTTCGCTGATCCCAATAAGAACAGTCAATACACTATGATTGTCCGCGAAGCGAACGGAGCCCTGAAATGCGTGTGGTATCACGACTATTTCGAACAACAGATCAAAAAGGCCGCCTCGTTACTTGATGACGCCTCCGAATTGGCTGGCGATGAGGAGTTCGCAGAATATCTCCGTCTCCGCGCCAAAGCCCTCCGCACTGATGACTATCTCGAGAGCGACATGCAGTGGATGGATGTCCGCAACAACAACATCGACATGGTGATTGGTCCCATTGAGAACTACACCGATGCCCGTTACGGCATCAAGGCCTCGCACGAAGCTTTCATCCTTGTTAAAGACCAGGAATGGACCAAACAACTAGCTCGTTATGCCGCCTTTGTGCCTGAACTGCAAAAGCAGTTGCCTGTGCCTGCCGAATACAAGAAGGAAGTGCCTGGTTCAGACGTTGACTTGGCCGCCTATGACGTGGTGTACTACGCTGGCGACTGCAATGCCAACAGCAAGACCATTGCCATCAACCTGCCCAACGACGAACGTGTTCAGCTGCAACGTGGCACCCGCAAACTCCAACTTAAAAACGCCATGCAGGCCAAGTTCGACAAGATTCTCGAACCCATCTCCAAGGAACTGATGACTCCTGAGTCGATGGAACATATCAAGTTTGACGCTTTCTTCGCAAACGTCATGTTCCATGAGACCGCTCACGGCATGGGCATTAAGAACACCATTACGGGTAAAGGTACCGTCCGCGAAGCCCTTGGCAACCAATATAATGCCCTCGAAGAAGCCAAAGCAGACGTGCTAGGTCTTTACCTTGTCACCAAGTTGGCCGAGATGGGCGAGTACACCAACACCACCATGGAAGACAACTACACTACCTTTATGGCGGGCATCTTCCGCTCGGTGCGTTTTGGTGCCGCCAGCGCCCATGGCAAAGCCAATATGCTTACCTTCAACTATTTCCAAAACGAAGGCGCCTTCGTCCGCAACGAGCAAGGCAAGTATGCCATCGACTTTGAAAAGATGAAAGTTGCCGTTGAGAAACTGGCAGGCGACATCCTCAAGCACCAAGGCGATGGCGACTATGAAGCCACCAAGGCATGGATGGGAGAGATGACAGTCATTCAACCCACCCTGCAGGCTGACCTAGACAAGGTGAATGCCGCTGGTATTCCCACCGACATCTATTTCAAGATGGGACCTGATGTCCTGCTGAAATAAAACAATTCAAACCCAAGTAGAGACGTGCTATGGCGCGTCTCTACTTGGGCATGAACAAAAAAACGATGACATGACGACAACAGAAATCCAATCTCTCATTGCCAATAAGGAACTGCGCGACCTCGACCTCAGTGGCCAGTTGCTCGAGGGTCTCGATTTTAGCGGCTGTAGGCTCACCAATGTCAACTTCAAGAACGCCACGTTGCGCCACTGCCGCTTCGATGAGGCAGTCATGGATAGTTGCGACTTCGATCATGGCGGAAAAGCTGCCGAACCTACATTGCAGAGTGTGTCATTTAAGAAGGCTACCATGGAGAACTGCCGTTTCCGTTATGCCAATATCAGTTGGAGCGACTTCCGTTACGCCCGCATCAACCAGGCCACTTTTGAAGACGCTAAGGTCGATTTTTGCGACTTTTACCGCTGCTTTCTTGAGGGTGTGGTGCTTTTCAAGCATGCCTCGTTCAGCAATTGTAGTCTTTTCAACACGTACTTCGGCGATGGTGCCAATATACGTCGCGAGAACTTGTTCCAAAACCGCATCATACAGCAGGACAAGAAGGCTTACACCAAGTTTCTCGTTGATTGGCACGATTTCGGCACGGGCGTGCGTACTAACGACCGTCGCGAGGTGTCGGATTGGAATCCCGATGCCTCGGTCAAGGCTCGTTGGGCCGATGCCGAGGATATCTATAAGACCCTTAACGGCCTTTGGGCCGGCAAGGGTTACATTGCTGACGCCAACTGGGCTTACGTGCAGGGTCGCCGTATGGAGCGCCATCGGATGATTACCGAGTTGGGAGACTCCTCTGTTAAGATTGGCACTAAGATTGGCAATGTTGGGCGCATCATTGCCAACTTCCTTTCCGATCTCTTCTTTGGGTATGGAGAGAGTATGTTGAAAATGATTCTTACCTATGTTTTTACCGTCCTCCTTTTCGCCTTCATATTCAGTGAAGAGGTGTCTTTGCTCCATTATGTTGAGGCGCTCGGCATCAGTCTCAAGAACATGGCAGGCATGGATTCGGAGGTGCTGCATGGTGTTTCACCGCTGGTTGACATGCTCAACTTGGTTCAGACCACCATCGGTATTCTGCTCACGGGCATATTTGGTTTTATTCTTGGCAATAAAATCCGCAACCAGTAGTGTAGAAGGAAATGGCAGAAGAAGACGCGCTATTTCCTTTCTTTCCCTGGCAATGCTGCAATCAACTTCTTAGTGTAGGCGTTTTTCGGTTGCGCAAACAGCACATCAGCATCCTCCATTTCCACGGGTTTTCCATTGTACATCACCACCACACGGTCGCTCATAAAACGCACTACACTCAAGTCGTGTGAGATGAAGATATAGGTAAGGTTGCGCTCTGCCTTCAGTCGGTTGAGTAGGTTGAGTACCTGGGCTTGCACACTCACGTCTAAGGCCGATACGGATTCGTCGCAGATGACTAATCTTGGGTTAACAGCCAAGGCTCGCGCGATGCAGATGCGCTGACGCTGCCCCCCCGAGAATTCATGAGGGTAGCGACCGTAGTGTTCGGCTTTAAGCCCCACTTGCTCTAGCAGGTCGCATACTTTGTCTCGCAGTTGCTCTGGATTCTTCTCAATGCCGTGTACTCGCATAGGTTCGGCGATGGCCGCGCCGATGGTCATGCGGGGATTGAGGGAGGAATAAGGGTCTTGAAAGACGATTTGAACCTGTTTCCTGAAGTCACGCAAACCTTGTCCATTGAGCGCTGTTACCTCGATGCCATCGAACCATAATTTCCCTCCTGTAGGTTCGACTAGGCGCAGGATGCTGCGTCCAAGTGTCGTCTTGCCGCAACCCGACTCGCCAACGAGCCCCAACGTCTCGCCCTCGTAGACGTCGAGCGAGACATCGTCAACGGCCTTAACATGGCCATACACGCGGTTGAACACACCCTTGCGCAAGGGATACCAAGTCTGCAGGTGCTCAACCTTAAGAAGCGGTTGTTTGCTGTAAAGTTGTTCAAGGTGAGCCTTGCGTTCCGCTTCTGTGATTTGTAAGTCGTGTAGTATTTGTGCCTTGCCCCCTTGCCACTGCCCGTCAAGAAACTCCTTCACGATAGGCAGACGCTTGAGGCGCACGTCCATGGGCGGTCGACAAGCTAAAAGCCCCTGGGTGTAAGGATGCTGAGGATGGTCGAGAATTTCGCTCACTGTGCCGCGCTCGAGAATTTCGCCGTTGTGCATCACGGCCACATCGTCGGCTATCTCGGCCACCACCCCGAGGTCGTGGGTGATGAAGATCATGCCCATGCCTGTTTCGTCCTGCAGTTTGCGTAACAATTTAAGGATTTCGAGTTGAACGGTGACGTCCAAAGCGGTGGTGGGTTCGTCGGCGATGAGCAGTTGGGGATGGCATGCGATGGCCATGGCAATCATCACACGCTGCTTCTGCCCGCCAGAGAGTTCGTGGGGATAACTGTCGTAGATGGCCTCTGGTCGTGGGAGCATTACCTGTTTGAAAAGTTCGATGACGCGTTCCTTGGCTTTGCGGCGCATGTCATACCGAGTCCTGCTGCCCATAGATGCACTCCCTCGTTCCTCGGTCGGCATGACATGGGCGGCAGGGCGAGAGTAGCTATGCGCCGCATGGTTTCCCTCATGCTGTAATATCATCTCACTTACCTGATACCCGCACTTATAAACGGGGTTGAGCGAGGTCATAGGTTCCTGGAAAATCATGGCGATGCGCTTGCCGCGCACTTCAGCCATCTGGTTCTCGGTGTAGTCCTTGATTTCATCGCTGCCAATGCGGATGCTGTCAGCGCTGATGCGGCTCGTTTTGTCGTTGAGAAGGCGCATCACCGAAAGGGAACTGACAGACTTGCCCGATCCTGATTCACCCACCAACCCCAAGGTGCGTCCTGCCATCACATCAAGGTCGATGCCATGGACGGCTTCCACCCATTGGTTTTCGTGCTTGAAAGCGACTTTGAGGTTCCTAACCGATAACAAGGTCTCTGACATGATTTGAGATTTGGCGCAAAGATAGTAAAATTCATCCCGTATAAAAAAAAAGCTTACTTTTGTTGCATCAAATCAATAAAAACACTGCATTATGAAACACCTCTATCTTGCCTTTGCGCTAACACTCCTTATGTTAACAGCATGCAATGGGTTGTCGGACAAAAAAGAAAAAGTTGAAAACCAAACGGTTGAAAATGTTGCCTCCAGCGTTGCTCAACAAATGTCGCAAAACTATTACACCTTTGAGGAAGAACAACCTGTCATCACAGGTGAAATCAAAAATGGAGGCTTATGGTTGACTTTCCATAGGGATAAGGTCTTGCCCATTGGCATTGTCGACGAGGACTCGTATCGTCTGGCTGATGCCCCTATCCAAGTGGAGGGACTGAAAGGCGTAGCGAAGAACTTCATTATCGCCGATATTGGTCAGGACTACAACCCGATACTCTGTGTGCTCACCTCCGAGGGAAAGGTGCAGTTATTGAACCTGTGGAATACTGTTTCCACTGGCGATATTGAGGTTACCGAGATTCCCATGGACGACATCGTTGGTTTCAAGGCTGCTCCTGGAGGTCCGTGGGAGGACGAAGACGGCACCACCTACTATGAATACACCACCATTTATGGCATCGACTCTAAAGGAATCGAGCACGAAATCCCCCTGTATCTCCTTGACAACGACCTGGAGTTTGTTGAAAATGTCAAGGGTAGTGATGTGGTCTACCAACTTCATCTCAGTGATGCATGGAAAATGCAATATGTGGCGGGTTACTACCTCAGCGAGAAGGTGGAGGAGATGCAAGGCCGTTTTTGGCCCATTAAGGAGGATTGGGACAAGATGATTTTCACGTTCGGATACGAACTAACCACCGACATTGACTATACGGGAGAAGATATCCAAACCAAGGAAATCAACCGTACGGGTGTCTTTGAAATCCAGCGTCCCAACTTCGATGTCGAGACTCACATCGTTGTTCCTCTCGAGGGCATAGACTTTGCTAACAAAGGCATGAACGTCCCCGTTCCGTTCAATCCTGCTGGCGCATACGGTGGATAATCATTGTTTAAACATCGAATACAAGGAGAATAGTTATGAGTGTTAGAAGACTCTGGATTGTAATAGTATATGTTTCGCTGGCATTCATGCTGTTATCGTGCGGCGGCAAGACGAACACGCTCGCTACTGAGCAATGCACAAACGGTAACGTTGGCGCTAATACTGATAACCTGACCACCGACACCTGCGACATGGAAGCCTTGTTTCAAGCCATGTATGACGAGGATGACATGTATAGGGCCTTTGAATTCCAAATGGATTACGCCACAAATAGCATGCATGGTTGGATCTTCTCGCGGGTGGACAGCTATAGCGCTTCATTGGATGTGTTGTGTACACCCTCGGACAGTGGAGTCTTCAAGGTGGTGGCGACGATGAATTCAATGGAAAACGGTGAGGAATCGTCCCTCACTAAAAACTATTGGTATAAAGACGGTGTATTGTATGGGTGTGATGACGATGAATGAAATTTCTAGCATTAAATTAAAATAGAACAATCATGAAGACCCTTTGGAAAATTACACTTATGGCGGCAGTCCTGACATTGTTTGCCTGCGGCGGAAACACCAACAAAGAAACTAACGAAAATGTCGAACAAGAGAAACAGGAAACGCAAACAACAACTGAAGATGAATTCTTCTCGAATCCTGCAGTCGAATCGGACGTTGCTTACGAAGCGCTGACCTTGATGATAAAACATGGACAGGACGGTAGCGATGTGTCGATGGCCCAATTTCTAGAAAGTCGGAAGGATTACCATAGAGCGAACGAATTGAAGCTTGACTTGCCGGTTCCTACCGAAGGCAAAGGCACCTATTACCAATGTGCCGACGACTATGATGACATCTGGACGGTGATGTGCTATCCACTCAAGCAAGGAGGATGGGCAGTGCTAGTCGAGGTGCTTTACATTGTTGGCGACTGGGGACCATGCAAATATTTCGCCTATCGTTATGTCGATGGCATGTTGACCCCTGCTAACGAACTTCTTCCCAGACCCAAATTCGGCGACATCTACAACGACCCGAGCATGTTGGAGGGCATTGACCCTGGACGTGTCGAACTGCTGAAAGCAAACATGGAAGGCGATGTCAACGGCGATGGTGTGGTGAATGACGATGATAACGATTATTTCTATGGGATTTATAATGCTCCCTTTATCGCGCTGTTGGGATGCCAATCCATTGCGATGAGCGATGCTTATTATGACTACAACAATTTCCGCTTTGCCAAGACTGTCTTCAAGTGGGACGGTGAGCGTTTCAAGCAAGATTGTCCTGTCGAGGACTTCTCATACATCGTTCGCGATGATGGCGATGAATACAGTTTCATGTGGAATGAGGAAGAGGGGGATTTTGTGATCGTAACCAACTAAAAACATCTCTTTGAAGAGTGGGTTAGTCAAATAATACAAATATGAAAAATACTATTTATATTTTGTCATTTGTCGCAGTCCTGATATTCATTGGCTATGGTTGCAATGGTAAAAAGAAAAATCTCACAGGCGCCATATCCACCGAGGAAACGCAACAGATTGAAGATAAAGGCATCGCCTTCGAAGTGTTCCAACGCATTCCCAAAGATGACCTTGACGAGGCTTTTAGGGAGAAGACCTACACTTGCCCTGAGGATTGTTATCGCCATTTCGGCGACAGCGAGGGCAATGATGCTGATGCGGAATTGTATCTCGAAAACGGAGGCAACCGCTTGTTTACCGTCGACTGCTTTCCGCTCAAAGGCGGTGGCTGGTTGACGATGCTTGTCAACGAGGGCTGCTTTGACGGCTGCGAACAGAATGTGAAGACTTATATCTACAAGGATGGTGTCTTAAACTTTGCGAAGGGGATGTTGCCCATGCCTGCCATGGAAGAGATGGTTGCCTACCCATTCCTCCTTTATGGCATCAGCGACGAACAAATCAGTGAGTTCAAGTCGGAGTGGAACGATCGGTTGCTCTATGCTGTCATGGGTGATGATACATTGTGCGTGAATGTTGAAACCCTCAACTACGAAGAACAGTTTATGTCGGTACTCTCGACGAGGATGTATGTGTGGGATGGTGAGGGTTTTGTCCCCATCCAAAACAATGAGGCGCGTACTTATCACCTGATTGATCGCGATGGCTTGGGTGGACTCCATCTGGATGATACCATACCTCAAGAGTTGCCTGGACTCAACAAACGCATGGAAGGCGAACTCGTTGCCTTCAACCGAGATGGAGAGCCTTTTTTCAAGCTTCACCCCGATGGTGAAGGCAAAATACAAGCTATTGATGTCTATGCCAAGGATTTGGTCTATTATAGAGGCAAGGTCGGAGACACACTCAACAGACTGCTCTATAAGGACGCTGCCGAAAACAATGCTTACTTCAAAGACGGCAACTTCATTGTGTCGGAATCGTTTAACGATGTTGGTCATGGCATCGACTATGTTGGACCGAAAGACGCCATCGATGGTGCCTTCGTGGAAGGGCCTATTGAAAACCCCAAGTTCAAGCCCGATGCTACGGTGCAATACATTCGCATCTACAAATATCATGACTGGACGAACGACACCTGTGACATGCGTGTGCTGCGTGAAGCCATTGGCGATGCCATGCTCGACCAAGGCGATCCCACTTACGAGGTCAACCATTTTGAGTATTATCGCGAGCTTTACAACGAGAAGTGTGAAGGCTGGTGCGACTCCTTCAGTTACTACCTGCACTGCTATCCGCTGAAGAGCGGTGGTTTCAAGGTGTATGCGACGTCCAATTGGCAAGATGGTTGGGAAGAGGAGGACTCCGATAATGGTTTCTCCAAGATCAGTGCCTATATTTATAAGAATGGCCAGTTGACCGAGGTGGAACCCGAACCTGAGCTGAACGACTTTCCCTTGAAAAAAGACGGTTATCGTTTCTCCACGGTTTCGGGCGTCTATTTCTACGACCGCACGATGACGGTGTCCACAGGTTTTGCTGAAAACGGCAAGATGCAAGGCGTGGAGTTCACGTGGGACGGCACCACGATGCGCAAGACCTACGAAGGTACTTTTGAAAATTGAACATCATTAACAAATAAAACATAACATCATGAAAGGCATTAAACTCTTATTGGTCGCCTGTGCGTCCTTACTCGTATTCGCAGCATGTGGCAATGGCCAAAACCAAAATGAGAAGGAAAATGAAAACGAGAAAGCAAACTCAGTGACTGTATCGCCCGACTTGGCCTATTGGGACTTGCAAGGTCCTGTGAAGCGTTGCGATTATGTCGAATTTGACCGCGAAGGCAAGATGGTACGACTTGACAATTATGACCCCTTTGCTTTGGAGGCTCCTAGTCGGGACTATGACACGGTGACGGGTTTGTTTAGTGATCTTTGCCAATGGACTCGCGATGAGCAAGGGAGGATTTTCTCCATTACTTGCATTGAGAGTTATGAGGAAATGACCTGGAACAATGGTCGGGTGGAGACCATCCTAGATTACTATGAAGGTCGGTTGTGGAAATCCGTATTAGAATATGACTCCAATGGGCACTTGGCAAAACGGAGTGAATATAACGGAGATGAGGATGCCGAAGACGATGCGGATCTGGAACTTTTTTCTACGATAGAATACACCTACCTTGACTTCGACAAACACGGTAACTGGATCCGCAGAAATGTGAAGAGTATCGATGCCATTATTGATTACATCGATACCGTTGAAGAAACTCGCACTATTGAGTATTACCAATAAAAAGACAAAACCATGAAAAGACTCGCTACGATGGCGTTGCTGCTATGCTTCGCCCTGCCCATGATGGCGCAAAACAAGAAAGTTGAAGACCGCATCCAACTCGCCCGCGACAAGTATGCTGAAGGTTTGGGCCTGGTTTCCTCCAACAAGCAATACGAGGCAGACGAGATTCCTGCCGTCAATTATACCAGCGTCGTCCGCAAGCAGAATTGGGCTGGCGGAGGCCAGTCGATCGGCAAGATGGAGTTCTACTACAACGAGATTGAAGACGACATGGAACCCTATCCTGTCGGTTACTCACTCGTCTTGGTGCGCCGCAACTATAATGTTGGATCTACCGACCATTTCGAAGAATATGTCTATGACAATGAGGGCAGACCTTTGTTCTGGTTCTCGCGTTATGGCTCTGACAAGGACAATATGACCGAGTTGCGCGGCTATTATGATTACAATGGGAAACTCATTCGCTCCATCTGCAAGAAATCCGACCCGAATGGAGAGATGAAAACATGCGAACTTGACGAAGACATGGAGTATGCCTTTTCCACGGTTTTTGATCATTTCATCGCTTTGAACGCCGCCTTCCAGGCCATCTATTCTGTTAATCCTTAAGTAATTGGATGAATTAGTTCAGTTTACCTAAAAGAACGTGATTTTTTGACCATGACCATGACCGCTTTCACGGGAATGTAGAAGTTTCAGCCTTTGGTTGAGGTGGTCATAGTCATGGTCACAAGTCATAGTTCAAAACATCGGGTGGATCCAGATGGACGATACCTTGGCGTCAGGTTTGAAAGTGGGATTCTCGACGGGCGCAGGGATGTCGAAAGGCACTTCAGGCAGAGGGCCGTCGTAGGCCTCGCTGCTGATGAGATAAGTGATGCCACCGTCGTTGATGCGGAATAACTGGTCGTCATAAAATGTGACTTCCAAGTTAGGGTTGGCTTTGAGGATGTCGTTGACGTTGCTCCCAACTCCTATGCCGTTGTGGGTGAACTGGTCCGTCACCACCATGATGCCGCCGATTTCGTTCGACTGGGCGTCGGTCTCATCGATATAGGAGGGGTAGATGACAAACTGCACCTCGCCGTCCTTGCTGAACTCAAAGGTGACTTCCTCCATCTCTTCCTCATCGACCGAAACGACCGCTTTGATGTCGTAATCGGGGTGCGAATCGGGAATGGTGTCGCCAATCTTGAATTCCCCAAGGCCTTCATTGGTGATAATGTCTTTGCTCGGGAGATTGTCGTGTGCCAACTGGACGGTCGTCGAGTCGGGCTCGTTGGCCTTTTGGTCCTGTGGGTTGCCGTTGTTGCAGGCCGCCAATGCCACGGCCATCGCGAAGAATAATGCTTTTGTCTTCATAGTTTGGTATTTTTTTGCTTGGCAAAGATACGATTTTCTTGAAAAATGCCTACTTTTGCGTAATGTTAACCATTAAAATAGTCTAATGATGAAAAAACAAGCACTTCTTATGGTGTTGTTGATGTGTCTGTCGCTACCCATACTGGCACAAAACAACAAG
>JAEEGG010005851.1_pt1 | contig 29026 bp, 23 predicted proteins | sample 9134161 | NCBI WGS metagenome assembly JAEEGG01 (sample SAMN16246543, study PRJNA631951) | gut metagenome | biome: gut microbiome; feature: rumen; material: CR-attached | host: Bos | place: Iran: Karaj | collected 2018-10 | reverse complement strand
CATACCATTGGGCGCAGCCCATGACAAAACGTTTTTTTATCTTTTTTTTGTTGATTGAACATCCGAAACTTGAAGTGTATAATATGGATATTTGGATTTAGTTCTATTATCTATGTTCATTTTCGAGCTTTTTATAATAACAATTTTGCCAAGGAGATTTTCATCAACGACTTTTTGTTTTGATACTAAAAAATTATTTACATGATAAATACCATTTTCATCCTTTTCCACCCGACCTTTAATCTGTATATGATTATTTAAATTCTCATCTTTATCTGAATTATTATCAATGTACTCTTTTGCCCATAACACAATTTCTCCTAATTGTAATGCTAAACTAAAAATTAAATATTTGGGATTCATTCCTGTTATAAGAATTTGCTGCTCACTATCATTGATTTCAGTTTCAACCGGTTTGGTTGTGTGTGAATTTACATTGCCAAGTTCAAGAATAAGCCACATCATATTTGTAATTAGAAGTGATGCGATTTCTCCCTTTTTACTTTTGAAACCAGTAATCTCAGCATTTTTACCTTGAATAAACATCAAACACTGATTCAGATTAACCTGATCTTTAGGGAAAAAATCGTCAGACAGTATTTTAACACTATTTAATTCACGGAAAACATACTCTAATCCTTTTCTAAGAGGATTAAAATACAGCTTTGGGTCAAAATCCTTATATAAATTGGGGAAATGCATTGCCGCTAAAATATCAACTATTTTTTCCCTAACTTCTTTTAAACAATCCAATTTGTCGTAAATATCTGCATATAAATGTTTTATTTGCAAACGAGGTGAGACACTTGCATGTTCTTTTATTCTTTTAAAAAGTTCTTGCCTGTCTGTATTCTTGGAATAATAAGTTTTGTTTTCTTTGTCAGTCCAGTCTTTATCCCATGCTAATCTATCCTCATTTATTGAATCTGAAACTTCTGTTTCAGAACCGCCGGTAAGAATATACCATGGAATCGTGCGATTTTGTTTTTCACATTCACCTTTTATGTCTTTTAATGCTTCTCCCAAAAATCTTACAGCATTGTCCGCACTATCTCTATGGTGTTTACATTTTGCATCAAGAATTATTGCAGTCCATTCTTCAAAATTATCCTGCAGAAGAGTCTTTGCATCATCCCAGCAAGAACGTGGAACAAGTTCTAAACCAAAGCCTTCTGCTTCTACTAGATATGTCTCTGTAACTGTTGGGTCATCCTCAACCCATAGAACTTTTATTAATTGTAAATCATCCATCATTTTTATTATTGGTTTATATCTAAGTGGTTAAATGTCAACACATACTTAACAGGAAACTCACATTCTAGTAATGAAATAATATTTACAGATCCTTCATATCTCTGCATAATATCATCAATCTCATTACATCCGATTCCATTATGTCCGTCTTTATGCAATGCGGTAGATACGCCATATTCAAGAAGAGATGCAGTATCTCTGTCAGATGGAATAGGCTGTCCGTTATTCTCAACCTCAATAATCATGGAAAAACCATTTGTGTGCCAAGTAATTTTCATGACGTAGTCTTTTCTAGAATTGTCAACAAAACCATGTGAAACAGCATTGGAAATAATATTATCAAAAACTTTCTCTAATGCTTTTCTTGGAAACATGAAACACTTTTGCGAAATGTTATTGTCATCATATACTAAATTGAAATTAAGCCAACTGTCTTTGTGTTTTGCGATATATTCGTCAATGAACTCTTTAGGAGAGATCTTTTCAGGATTCCCAAATAAATATTCAACTTCCGCTATATGCTCAATCGTCGTTGACATTTCTTCAAAACGTGTCTTGATAAAATCAAAAGCATCCCTTACTGTAACTTGTCTTATTTTTGATATTTTGTCGAAATCCGACAAGTTCCCATTCTGGCGGGTACGACAAGTATTAAGTGCATTAAACATGGCATTCACTGATGATAAAGACTGGGAAAGCGCATGTTTGCGCATACGTATGGCTTTCACATAATCTTTATGTGCTTTCTTCATTTGTTGATAAGTTGATTTGTAAGCCTCATAATTTGCATCGGATAGAAATGTTAACCGCTCTTTTTCTGTATGGTTTGGAACAATAATCTCATCGATTATTTTGGAGAAATAACCACTTATTCCAATAGCATCACTAATGGCTGATAACTGTTCTTTTACTTCTGAAGAGAAAAGCAAAGCTGTTATATATCTAATGTCAACTCCCTCTTTTGGAAGAAGACAAAGCAACTGGCAAAGAGTGGCTATTCCTGTTTGCGGTAACTCTGTCAAGTATCCTGCAACAAACCTTCCTTCTTTACCATAAAGAAGAACACATGGTGTTTCCAAAGGCTTTATAAAGGGAATCCAGTCCGAATATAAAGGATTTGAGGCTTCTTTTAAATCTTTTAAAAGAAGATTTGCTGATTGGTAATCATTACCCATATCCATTGGAACTATAACGGGAACATACTTATACTCGTCTAATACGACAAATCCGTTATCTTCATTATCTTTATAATAAACCTTCTCGTTCTCCTCACAAGAGTCTAATGGATATATAGAAACAAGTTGAGATAATGGAATTCCATTCAGTGGACGATGTGCCACATAATATTCCGGCCAGAAAAAATCACTGTTAAGCAGTTGTGCGTCAATAGCTGTGGATAAGGATTTCTTCTCATCCTTAATTATCACAGTTTTATTGGGAGTTTTGGTTATGAGAAGCAACACTTCATTGTGTTTATGAAAGAAGATGCTTTCATAAGCAATCATAGATTTGATAGCCTTATCCCTCACAACAAAATCTCTGAATGAATCAACACGATTATCCTCCTGTTTGTCGATTGTTGAGAAATAGAGCATCACTCCCTCTGGTTTAAGAAGAGATAAAAGACTTTCTATGTCTGAATACACTTTGCCGTGTCGACCAAAATGTGTGTGAAGATCAGCATGGAAAATAAGCACATCTATGCTATTGTGCTCAGGCAAAGGATAAGAATAGTTTTCTTCGTTCCATTCACCAGACACTATCTCAGACTTTATTCCCTCCGCATACATCCGAATCTGACCTAATGCCCAAATCTCTTTATTGTCATACCATGAACCAGTATATCCTTTAACGATACAGCCTTTAAACAAAACGGCCAAGTCACAAAAGTGGGAATCTGCTATGAAAACCATATTATTTTCATGACATTTGACATATTCATCAACAAGAGAGACCTGTTCTTTGGGATAATATTTATCTTCCATTACCCAATCCTCTCGATGCATAAAAACATAAGCAATCACTTCTCTAAAATGATTACACAGAAAAGCTAATTCATCTTCTGTCAACCCCACTTTATATTTTTGGAAAGCATTGTGATGAAGTGAAAGAGCTTCAGTTACAGCTTTATCAGTATTATCCCCAGCAACTAACTGATACAATCCTGTTATAATTTGTTTATCAGATTGACTGTCGTTTGGATCAGGCATATAAAAAACACCATCTTCTTCATCCCATTCTTGGCTTTTATCGCAGTTCTCCCCTACATAGTTACGATACTTGGCTACAAGCGCCTCTACACTGAAGTTGTTCTCTGTTGTACACATAGTTTTTCGTTTTTGTTGGTTATTACTATTGTGCTTTTCTTAAAAATCGCTGCAAAGTTACAACCATTCTGAGAATCCTGCAAGAAAGTGGCATTAAAGAACGGTTCCTTTATACGAAGAACTATTTTTCTTGGGGTTCCTGAATCGTGAAAACATTATACATATTGTTCTATCTGTCTCTGTAATACTGATTTAATCTGTTCTCGAAATAAAATCGGTTCAACAACTTCAATTCCATAACCATAAAGAAGAATCTTGCCTTGTAACTCTCTGTTTGGTTCTAAAAACAAACGAATCTCACCAAATTGCTTTCCATTGTGATTTCCAAAAGGGATTGTTTCTTTTTGTGAATGATGAAAAGGCTTGGTAATAATGAGACCATGCAAATATTCTGATTTGGTGTGAATAATTATTTCTTCTGGGATATTACCTTTGACATGTGTAACACCAACAATATTTTTGAAAAAGGAGTTATAGAAACCTTGTGGAGCTGGAATGTATTCAATGTCATCAACTATTGAGATTTCTCCAACAATTCTATCTAAAGGTACATTAAAAGCATGATATGGTTCCCTGTCTGCTTCTCCAAACACAAACCACCTGCCATTATATTCCTTAATGTATTGAGGATGAAATATCAAATCATAAGATTCTTTATCAAACTTTTGATATGTGAACGTTAACACTTGTTTGTTCATTATTGCATTGTTTATCAAAGGCAACAAATCTATATTTGTAAGAATCTGGTCCAGGCTTGAACTGACATGTGATAATCCAGCTTGTGATTCACGCTGTGTGTCGAGTAATAATTGTGTGTGTTCAAAAAAAGAGGAAAACCAACTTGAAGGAAGAATTCCCGCTGATGATTTACAGAATAGCACAAAGTCTTCAATAGATTTCTGAACAACAGCTTTTCTTTCTTCTCTCAAAGGATCATCATCCATACCAACATATTTAAAAGCTCTCCCTTTACCTGTTTTCCCATTGTCTTCTATACATCCAGGATAAGATTGTTCCAAAGCTTTAATAACAGTTGGAAAAGCCTTTTTCAATTCTCCATATCCTTTTTCACTGTTACAAGAAATGACATCATAATAAGAATCATCTCTTCCGTAGTAGATTGAGAGAACGTCAGAATAACTTAAGAAGTGACGCTTCATCAGTTCATTGTAAATCAAATTGATGAACTCCGTTTTCATTCCGGATCCAGCAAATATATTCTTATTCATCATTGATTCTGTGTTTTCTAATAACTTTTGTTTGGTTAAGCAAATTTACTACATTTTATCTACAAATCAAAAGTTTTTCAGAGAATATTCCAGCCAATTCTTTATTGTTATGTAATTTCTGGTTATGTTTTGTAACTATTTTTAGTGTTTTTTAGTTATGAATTAGAAATATTTTGTACATTTTCACCTGTAAATCAAAATAATATGTTATGTTTGAAAGAGAACTGATAACACAGCTGCAGAACAGGAGCAAAAAAGATGTGCATAAACCGCTTGTTATCAGCAGTGTCCGGCAGGTTGGCAAGAGCACGCTTGTAAGAGCTTTCGTCACAAAAATTATAAAAACAGAGCAGATAAACGGACTTTTTCTCATAAAAAAACCGAGAAAAAGTCCGTTTATCTGCTCACTTCGACAAAAATGTCCCGATTGAGCTGCCCGAAAAACGCTTACCGGCGGAAATATTTCTTTCCGTTCCGGATATAGATGCCGTGGGCGGGAATCTGCTTGAGCTGACGACCGCTGAGGTCGTAGATGGGGGAGTTTTCAGGTTGCGGTGCGGGGATGTCAGCGATGAATGTGGGATTACCGCTCTGCCCGGTGTCCGGATTCATCACCTTACCCATGAAGAGGATGGTGTTGGTGTTGATGTTCTCGATGGTGAAATAGAAAGGGCGATCAACGAAAAAATCGATATTTTTTGATGGAGGCTCTTCAATACCCTCCGACTCCTCAATCACAGTCACAGCCGCAGCTTCTGTGCCTTCCTCGTCAACCTTGATTCTGTCAACCTGAAAAGCGCCGGAGACGAACTTGCTGGGATTACACTGATTCGAGAAGTCGGTGAAATCAGTCCATCCCAACGCTTTAAACACGGGAAGGAGATTATACTGACCACCAAAGTCGAATTTCGGGAATTTCAGGTTCACACTCACAGTTTTAATAGATTTGGAATACAAGTAGATTCTGTAGGCATCAACCGCATTTTTCCAGTTTTCCAAACTGAAGGCAGGCAGTTCATAGCCTTCTTTCGGCACAAACACGGTCATGCAGAAATTGTTGGCGTAAGGCATGGTGACGCAGCGGAAAGCACCTGTCTCCGTCACATTGAAAATCGTACTGCCCGTAGTCATCATTTCTGTCTGAGTGACGGTGCCGTCTGAAAGATAGAATTTGTCCTGTTTGGTCAGTTCTTTCCAGAAAGGGACAGTCCATGCCGCCTTGAAATAGAGCGCATTGACAAGCAGCAGTGCCACATCGTAGGACAGCGGCTCATTGTAAATGGAAGGAATCAGCCCGTGGGTCTTCTCGTTCACCCAGCCGTTCATGTAGTCGATTCCTTCCTGAGAGGAAAAGACCACCGGAGCGATTTCCGCATCATAGTAGGACTTGAGACAGTCGGAAAACGAAGGTAGCACCTGCACATCGGGACGGTTCCACAAGGCATTGGCAATCTCACATTTGGGATACATCGCATCAAACAGCTTCTGCTGTTCCTCCAGGCTCTGCCACTCATTCTCATAATAATGGAACTCTGGACGGTAGGTCAGCTTCTGAATCATCGACTGATTATACTGATTCATCTCTTCAAGCGAGAAACCAGCCGTGCCAAACGCCTCCTGCATCTGCGAGAGCGTGTTGCCAGCCGCCCCGTTCTGCAGCATCGACAGGGCAATCTGCGCTGACAAAGGGGAGTAACACACATTGCCGCTCTCTGCCTTCGTCACCTCACTGAACATGTTGAATGCCACCTGCTGATAAGCCGTGGAAAGCTTCTCAGCTGTGGTCTGCGCCATCGTTGTCATACAGACTAACGTCAACGCAAATAAAGTAATCGTCTTTTTCATAACACAAGATACGTATTTAGTTATTTTACAGTAATTTCTCATGAATTGATCGAATCTATTCTACAACGAATTCATACGAATTTAAACGAAGATTTACATGTGATTTTTTTACGAACGAAGATTTGGAAAAATTTTTAAGATGTTTTTTATTATACTCGTATTTAGTTTTTTCTACAACGAATTTTTACGAAATAGTTTTTAACTTCCAAAATTTGAATTAATTATAAAACAGACTGTTGCATACTGATAAAATATCAATATTGAATTTTTGCCATTTTGCGAATTTACCATACATTCTTCAAAAACACATCGAACCAAAAAAATCTATAGAAATATGTTTATAGCATCTCCTTGATTTAACATTCTTTCACATATTCCGTTCCATTTTTTCAGAAAAACATAGAAAAGAGCACATATAATTGGACAATTTCTCCCAAAAATAGCATTGTTCAAAGTTACAAAAAAATAATGACGACACACCTCAAAAAACGGGTGTGTCGCCACGATAAAGTTTCAAACTGATGATTTACGCACTTATCGAATTTTTGCAGCTAAACTTTCAGCTTGCATTTCGATGGTGGACTTCAGAATGTGAGCATAAATCTGTGTTGTCTTGATGTTTGTGTGACCTACCATTCGGCTAACGTTCTCTACTGGAACTCCGTTGGCTATGGCAAGGGTAGCCCGTTGTCGTCAGGCGTTTTTTTCTGTCGAATACGACAGTTACAAACTTTTTCTTCATAACGAAATCGTTTTGTGCGGTATTACCAGAAAACATGCAACAATAGTTTCATTATGGACACATTTTGATTATCACGATAAATGCAATATTGGTAGCGCATTTATTTGTGCTACCGATACTGTGTGGTAGCGCATTTTGTCCAACGATGTCTAAAACAGGAAGTTGCATAATTAACGATTTTCCCGCTGGTTTATACTAAATTTCAACGTCACATAAACCAACGATTATTCGCTAACTATATTATAATGTGGAACTTAACGTATTTCTAAGCATAATCCCCAACACTAAGGGCTGGGGATTAAACTTTAGAAATGTGACCTGTCTGGGGCTCGAACCCAGGACCCCCTCCTTAAAAGGGAGATGCTCTACCTGCTGAGCTAACAAGTCTACCTTAAAATGCTTCTTACGAAGCGCAAAAACTGAGAAAATCAGTCTTCGCAGTGAACTGCGGGGCTTTATTTCCGCAGGTGATTTTTGAAATCGGTTGCAAAGTTACAAAAAATAGTTGTAACAGAAAAATAAAATGCTATTTTTTTGACGATTTCTTGTCAGATTTCTTGGATTTCGTTGATTTCTTGTCCGACTTAGTCGTTTTTTATCCGCTTTTGACGGTTTCTTGTCGGTATTTGATTTTTTCTTCGGTGAGTCCGCAGACTTCGTTTTCTTCTTTTCCGAACCAGCAGATTTCTTATCTTTCTTCGACTGTTTTTTTGCGGAATCAGTCTTTTTCTTTTCCGACTTCACGGATTTCTTGCCGGAATCCGTCTTTGCGTTTTTCGCATCAGAGTTGGCAGACTTTTCCGCAGTTCCGGTCTTGGCAACCTGCTTCTTCCGTTTAAACGGTAGTTTCACGCATGGCATCCCCGCCTTGTAGGGTGCGATCTCGTATTCCTGATAGAGGAAGACGAGCGAGTCGGCGAGCAGGAACGGTCCGTTAGCGGGCAGCGGCACCACACCCTCTTTCTTGCAGTCGTCTCCGAGGAAGAGATAATCGAGCAGCTGATCATGCGACATGCCCATTGACTTCTGCAGCTGGTCAGTGATTTTTTTCCTGTAGGACTTCACGTCGTCTGTATTCAGCAGGTCCGCCAGGGCGAAGTCCTCCTTGTTGAATGTGAACCCGACGGCGATATGCGACTTATGCACTTCACCTCTGACGACGGTGTCTTCCTTCATGAATGTGATGTACTGCTGATCCTCATAGAGCTTACGTATGCCCACTCTGGTGTAGATTTCGCTTATATACCGATCTTCCAGCTCGTTCTGGTTGTCAATGAAATAAGCCTGGTTTCTCAGAGCCTCCTTCTGCGCGAACGCAGTGGCAAGAGACTGTACGGCGTTCTTGTCATCGGTTGGGTCAACCTGGAGTACCGTGCTCACCCACATGGCATAGTTTTTCTTGCACAGCTTACTCAGTCCGGAAGGCTCTGCTATATTGATGACAGCATACGCCCTGCCCTTCCCCACTTCGTATCCACTGGAGTCGGACACCACAAAAGTGTTGATTTTGGAGAAGTCAACATTCTTCGAGTCGTCTCCACCACAGGAACAGGCAGCGAGGAAAGCAGAAACAGCAGCAATTATAAAGAAGCGAATAGACATTTATATAGTGAAAAGTGAATAGTGAATAGTGAAAAGTTTATTTACTTGAAAATGTTTTTTTTTACAGGAATTTTCAGAATTTATTGAATTTTTTATTTACAACATTCTTCATTCTACATTCTTCATTCTTCATTCTACATTCTTCATTTCAAAATTTACTTTTTCTTTGCCTTCTTTGCGGCTTTTTGAGCTTCTTTCTCGGCTTTTTTAGCCTCTTTGTCTGCCTGTATTTGTCTTGAGGTCTCCAGCACCTTGAGTATTTCCTCTGGAATATCGGGGATGTTGTGGTCGGCGATGTATTTGTCGAGCACATCTCTGGAAGCTACTGGGCCCGGTTCTTTCTTACGTGCCTTCTCCTCCTTCATCGCCTCCTTATACTGTTCCTCGGTAAGACATTCCGCCTTATCCACATAGAACTCGTCGAAGCTGTCCAAGTCCACCCTTTTTCCAAGCATTTTGGTCCAGGCACGAATATACGACTGATATCCTCTCAATGTGCTCTGTGACACATAGCCGTCGGACACCTGCTGATAGATGAAATGTTCTTTATAGTTTGTCACCCTCAGTTTGATCACTACCATATTAAGCATTTTCATGGTGTCGGGAAACAGATGGTCCAAATCGACACGTGTGAGATGGTTTAATGAGTCGGTGACCACGGTACCAATCACCGTGTCTTTACTTACAATCTGCTGATAGCCATCGGCATTCCTCAGCTCTGTTTTCTCCGACTTGTTGATTCTCTCAAAAATCGACTTGGCTTTCAGTCCGAGGTTTACCCTCTTTTGTTTTTCCACCATCTTGTCGAGCTGTCTGTCATAGACAACACGGTCCACCCACTGGTTTGACTTCTTCCCGTCGAGGAAGAGATAGAGCTGTCCAGTCCCCTCAAAGAACCTGAGAACCGGATCGTCGTCCTCATACAACTGGTTTGAGAAGGAAAAATTACGCAGGAATCCAGTCAGCCGGATGCAGTAAGTCTTAGGTGTGGCGATGACTGCCTCTCCGAGCTTCATCGGCACTGGTTTTATTTTAAATTCTTTCCCCAGGCCCGACACCTTTGCCTTTGCAGGCTCATAGGCGATATGTGTGATTCGGATGGATTTGGAGTCGCCCAATTCCGGGAGACGTCCATCCACGTCAGTCTGTCCGAGGAACTTACCATCCTGATTGAACACAGATGCGAAGGACACAGGGAAATTATCGTCCTTATCCATCACGACGGTCTGGGCGTTCATGAGGAACGTGTTCAGACAAAAAAGGATAAATGAAACGATGAACAACTTATGGTTTTTTGAAGTCATGATTGCGTTTTTATTAGTTTTTAAAAGAGGAGTTATGGGAGGTTATGGGATTTTTATAAGATTTTATAGGATTTTATAGGAGGTTATAAGATTTTATAGGAGGTTATGGGAGGTTATGGGAGGTTATAAGATTATATAGGAATTTCTAGGCTGTTGTCAGTTCGCGGAATAATTGGTCCCATCCGTCGGCAAGGGCCTGCATGGAAGGATAGAGGATATTGGCACCTGCGTCGTATAGCACTTGGTCGTCAAGTGGCCCGGTGTTGACAGCAATGGTGAAGACCCCTGCCGCCACGCCCGCCTGCACCCCGAGGGGTGCGTTCTCTATGACGACGGACTGATTGAGTTGCAGAGATCCCGGCTCCCCGTCGAGGAATCTCCGTCCTTTCTCCAGCCCCATGAGATAAGGCTCCGGATAAGGTTTTCCTTTCTTCACGTCGTAAGCCGTCACCATCAGCTCCTGTCGGAAAATCCCCGGGAAGCTCTTCTGGAGCCTTGACAGCAGTATTTTCTGTCCGGAACCGGTCACCACCATCGGAGTGACACCCGATGCCTTCACCTTCTTCAACAATTCGAATGCTCCAGGCATAGGCTCCGCTTCGGGGCACTGGTCGAAGAGCCTGCTCTTGTAGAGATACATGGCCTGACACTCCTCCTCCGTGGCTAGATATCCCCTTTCGCGCATCGACACGATGTTGATGGTCCCGGCACCAGTCCTTCCCTCATGCAAATACGCCTCCCACTCCGGGAAACTGAATCCGAAATGTTCCATAGTGAGATGCCAGCACCGTGCATGGTTGCGCATGGAATCGAAGAGCACACCGTCCATGTCGAACATGGCGGTGCGCACATTCATTTTTTCCAGTCCTTTGGACTGCAGGTATTTTCTAATCGCGGATTGAAGCACCGAATGATTCTCAGATTTAAATATTTACGATGTAAGACTTTGGGCGGGGGTGAGTCCAGCTGAAACACCGTTATGCCAACCTTGCCTTGATGGCCTTGCTCTGTTCCTCGTAGCCCGGTTTGTCGAGCAGTGCAAACATATTGCGCTTGTAGTCTTCCACACCCGGCTGGTTGAACGGATTCACTCCAAGCACCAGTCCGCTCACACCGCAAGCCTTCTCGAAGAAGTAGATAAGCTGTCCGAGGTTATACTCGTCGAGCTTGTCGATACTGATGCGGATGTTCGGCACGCCTCCATCAACGTGAGCAATCTGTGTGCCCAGCTCAGCCATTTTGTTCACCTGGTCGATGCGCTTTCCTGCAAGGAAGTTCAGCCCGTCGAGGTTCTCCTCGTCAGAAGGCACAGCCAGCACGTGGTTCACGTTGTCAACGGAGATGACCGTCTCGAAGATGGTGCGCTCACCGTCCTGAATCCACTGCCCCATCGAGTGTAGGTCGGTTGAGAAATCCACTGCAGCGGGGAATATACCCTTCTTGTCCTTACCCTCGCTCTCTCCGTAGAGCTGCTTCCACCATTCGTTCATGTAATGGAGCTTGGGCTGGAAGTTCACCATAATCTCTATTTTCTTACCCGCCTGATAGAGCGCGTTGCGTACAGCTGCATACTGAGAGCATACATTATCTGCAAACGGCACAGTGGTGGCAGTTGCCTCTTCCATGTCGCGTGCACCTTTCACGAGCGCCTTGATGTCGTAGCCTGCACAGGCAATCGGGAGCAGTCCGACAGGAGTGAGCACGGAGAAACGTCCGCCCACATTGTCCGGTATGATGAATGATGTGTAGCCCTCCTTGTCGGCAGTGGTGCGTGCGGCACCTTTCTTCGCATCGGTGACAGCCACAATCACATTCTTTGCCATGTCCTTGCCGCGCTGGTCCTCACAGAGTTTCTTGAGCAGGCGGAACGTGATGGCCGTCTCTGTGGTCGTTCCCGACTTGGAGATGTTTATCACTCCGAATTTCGTGCCTTTCAGATAGTCGATAAGCTCAGCCAGATAGTCCTCGCTGATGTTGTTTCCTGCAAAGAGGATACGTGGGCTGTCGGAGGGCTTGAGCCACCCGAAGGTGTCGCCAAGCGCCTCGAGCACGGCCCGTGCACCGAGGTAGCTTCCACCGATACCCGCCACGACCACCGCCTCGCAGTTCTCGCGCAGCACCTTCGCACATGCGTTCACATCGTCGAGAAACTCTTCAGTGATCTGTGATGGCAGATGCAGCCATCCTAGAAAGTCGTTACCCGGGCAAGTGCCCTCTTCCAATGCCTTATTGGCATTTGCCACTGCCGGTTCAAAAGCCTGAACCGCATTGCTATCTACAAACTGTAGTGCTTTTGTGATGTCTAATTTCATGTTTTTTTATAAATTGGAGTTATATTTCTTTCAGAAATTGGAGTTATATTTTCTTTGAAAATGGAGTTAATTTTCTTAGAAAATGGAGTTAATCCCTTCGGGATGGAGTTTTTAAAAACGCATCTTCAAAAAGGGTCACCGGAAGGAGTCGCTGAGGATTTTGATTTCCACCGATGTGGAGATGCGTTCATAGAGGATGTTATAGACCGCGTCGAGGATGGGCATGTTGACATGGTAGCGGCGGTTGATTTCCTTGATGCACTTTGTGCCGAAATAGCCCTCGGCAATCATCTCCATCTCCAGCTGTGCTGTCTTCACTGAATAGCCATTGCCAATCATGGTTCCGAACACACGGTTTCTTGAGAAGTTGGAATACATGGTGACGAGCAGGTCGCCCATATAGACGGAGTTAGATATTCTCCTGTTCGCCGGCACGATGGCCTGCAGGAAACGTTCCATCTCCTGTACGGCGTTCGCCACAAGCACCGACTGGAAGTTGTCGCCTTTCTTGAGTCCGTGGCAGATACCTGCACAGATGGCATATACGTTTTTGAGTACAGAGCTGTATTCAATTCCCTCGATGTCGGTGCTGACCGTGGTCTTCACGTTTTTGCCTTTAAGAATGTCCGCCACAATCGTCCCATTATTGGTGTTTCGGCATCCTATAGTGAGGTAGCACAGCCTTTCCAGCGCCACCTCCTCGGCGTGCGACGGTCCTCCGATACATGAAATCTGATCCTCCGGTACGTCGAATGTTTTATGGAAATATTGAGAGATGGTGATGTTGTCGTCGGGCACGATCCCCTTGGTTGCAATCACAATCAGCTTGTTTTTCAGGCTCGTCTTTAGTTTCTTGAGATGTCCTTTTAGATAGGGCGATGGTGTGACGAAGATAAGCGTGTCGCTGTTCTTCACTATGTTGTTGATGTTGGAGAAGAACGTGATTCGGTCGATGTCGAACTGCACGCTGGTAAGATATGCAGGATTGTGTTTCAAGCGTTTGAAATCCTCAATCCTGTCATCACGCCGGAAAAACCAGTTGATGTTTTCGACGTTGACCATGACGATCTTAGCAATGGCAGTGGCCCAGCTGCCGCCTCCGATGACCGCCACTCTTCCGCAATTCTGAAATTCCAAAACTAATAAAATTTACGATTTACAAATTTAACGATTTACGATTTATTTGTTCATTTTGATATTTTATCATTTGGCGTGTAGGGACTTACTTCATGTATGTCCGGAAATGACTGCTGGCAGAGACGCGCAGTAATGCATCTTGGAATGAAAAACCAAGAACGAATCAGGCTAATTTCTCGATAATCTGCTCCAGTTCCGCCACAGAGGGTTTCTGCAGTTCAAGCTTGTATTTCTTGATGACCTCGCCGATCTGCTGCTGAATTTTCTGGGCATTTCCCTTTGCAAGGTCGCTGACGAGATTATATCCGCACTTATGTAGAACCGGCACCAATTCATGCTGGAATCCCACCTCAGCGAACTTCTCGGGTCCGTCCTGCGGGATTTTCTTCTCCGGCTTCATCTGGGGGAAGAATAGCACCTCCTGGATGGTCATGTTTCCTGTCATGAGCATGACGAGCCTGTCGATGCCGATACCGATTCCCGATGTGGGCGGCATGCCATACTGTAGTGCTCGCAGGAAGTCCTTGTCGATAATCATCGCCTCGTCGTCGCCCTTGTCGGCGAGCCGCATCTGCTCCACGAATCGCTCCTCCTGGTCGATGGGGTCGTTCAGCTCGGAATAAGCGTTCGCCAGCTCCTTGCCGTTGACCATCAGCTCGAACCGCTCTGTGAGTCCGGGCTTGGACCGGTGCATCTTCGTCAGCGGCGACATCTCCACGGGGTAGTCGGTGATGAACGTTGGCTGAATGAACGTACCTTCGCAGAACTCTCCGAAAATCTCGTCGATGAGCTTGCCCTTACCCATCGTGTCGTCGATTTCGAGCTTCAGCGCCTTGCACACCTCACGGATTTCCTGCTCGTCTTTCCCTTCGAGGTCGTAGCCGGTCTTCTCCTTGATGGCATCGAGTATAGGCAGCCGTCGGTATGGTGCCTTAAACGAGATGGTCTTTCCGTCAACCTCGGTCTCAGTCGATCCGTTCACGGCTATGCATATCCGCTCGAGCAACTGTTCTGTGAACGACATCATCCAGTTGTAGTCCTTATACTGCACATACAGCTCCATGCAGGTGAACTCCGGGTTGTGGGTGCGATCCATGCCTTCGTTTCTGAAGTTCTTTCCGATTTCATACACCCCCTCGAATCCCCCGACGATAAGCCGTTTGAGGTAGAGCTCGGTGGCGATACGCATATACATATCCACGTTGAGCGCGTTGAAATGTGTGATGAACGGACGCGCCGTTGCACCTCCGGCGATATTCTGAAGCGTCGGCGTCTCCACCTCCGTATAGCCGTTCTCGTCGAGAATCTGGCGCATGGTCCTCAGCACGGTCGCACGTTTGAGGAAGATGTCCTTCACACCCTTGTTCACCACCAGATCGACATAACGCTGACGGTAGCGCAACTCGGGGTCCTCAAAAGCGTCGAATGTCTCACCGTCCTTCTCCTTCACGACAGGAAGGGGTTTGAGGCTCTTGGCGAGGAGGGTCAGTTCCTTCGCATGCACAGATATTTCACCAGTCTGCGTGCGGAACAGAAATCCTTTCACTCCCACGAAATCGCCGAGGTCAAGCAGTTTCTTAAAGACGGAGTTGTAAAGCGTCTTGTCTTCGTCGGGACAGATATCGTCGCGTGTGACATACACCTGAATACGTCCTTTTGAATCCTGCAATTCTATAAACGATGCCTTACCCATGATACGCCGGCTCATCATACGTCCTGCGATGCACACGTCTCTCCGTGGTGCATCGTCGCTGAACTCAGCGATGATGTCGGTAGAGAAAGCGTCGGTTGGATACTCCTGTGCGGGATATGGGTCGATTCCCAAATCGCGGAGAGCCTGAAGGTTATTACGCCGGTTGATTTCCTGTTCTGAGAGTTCTAAGATGTTCATGTGAAAAATACTGATTTGTTTGAGAACAACAGCATCGGCACAAATTCAGCCGTGAAAAACCGCTGTTGTCGGATGTTTCTATCTATATAATTTGCAAAGTTACTAATAAAAATGAAAATAGTAAAATGAAACGGGAAAAAAAACGTCGGTTTTTAGTCTTTTAGAGTTTTTATGGGAGAGGATAGGATTTTATAGGAGGTGATAGGATTTTGCAGGAGGTGATGGGAGTTATGGAAGTAATGGGAGATGCTTGCAAATCATGTATATAGGGTAAAATCCTCAGGGCAATGGGGAAATACTCTTTCTAAATAGGGAAATAAAATTTTGCTGTTTCAAAAAACTTTTCTATCTTTGCCACATAAAACAAAACCGACACAAATTATTAACCCATAAAAAATAAGATTATGAAAAGATTAATTCTCCTGACGACATTATTGGCTGCATCGCTCACGATGAGCGCCCTGCCAATCGACGTGGCTCAGCGCGAGGCGCTGTTCCTCACCGACAAGATGGCATACGAGCTTGAACTTACCGATGAGCAGTATGAACTGGCTTACGAGATCAACCTCGACTATTTCCTGAGCATCAACCACCGTGGTGATATTCTCGGTACGTGGTGGACCCGCCGGAATGCCGACTTGCGCTACATTCTCTCTGACTTTCAATACAATTTGTTCATCGGCCTATCCTACTTCTACCGCCCTATCAGCTGGTACAGAGGCGGATGGTACTACCCTATCTACACCCGTTATGTGAACCGCAGCTACTACTATCGTCCCCGTCCTCACGGATACACCATTTACAGAGGCGGTCATAACCGCATCCACGGTCACTACAACCGTCCGATTCACCGTCCAGGCGGTGCTCCCGGCAGACATGGAGCTGGTCCAGGCAGAATAGGCGGTGGCCCTGGCGGTCCTGGCGGTCGTCCTGGCGGTAACTACAACTACGGCGGTGGTCGTCCTGGCGGAAACTATGGCGGTGGTCGTCCTGGCGGTAACTACGGCGGTAGCCGTCCTGGCGGAAACTATGGCGGTAGCCGTCCTGGCGGAAACTATGGCGGTGACAACGGTGGAAGCCGTCCTAGCGGTGGCTACAACGGCGGTAATAGCGGAAGCCGTCCAAGCGGTGGCTACAACGGCGGTTACAGCGGAAGCCGTCCAAGCGGTGGCTACAACGGTGGCGGAAGCCGTAGCGCAGGCCGTCCGAGCTTCAACGGTGGTGGCGGAAGCCGTCCGAGCAGTGTACGTTCCGGTCAGCCGCGTTCCAGCAGCGTAGGCAGAACAGGTGCTCCTGGACGTCGCAGATAAGAGAAAAAATATCTAACAAGGAGGGTCTGTCAAATACTGACAGACCCTCCTTTTAATTTGGTTGTTTTAGTTGATGGTTGGTAGTAAGTTACTTGTTACGGGTGTTGTCATTGTGCGATTCGGAGAGGTGGGTGGTGCTGACGTAAGAAAACGTCAGCTACTAAGATCGTAAAAACGCTTTTAAAAATAATAAAAAAAAGGTTTTGTCTTGGAGGATAAGGTGTTACAGTGAGTAAAGGATTGGATGATTCAGCAGCATTACGGCATTTTAGTATTTTTGTTAAGCTTACGCATGTAAGCGGTTTTTGTTAAGTGGATGAATCCCTCGCCAACGCAGTTGGCGGACATCAGGAGCCGCGCCGCATGTTTGAGCTTGCTCAATAACAGGCGGTGAGGCAACTGATGGGAAAAGGGCGGAGCCCGAGGGATTCAGACACGGTTTTTATCTCTTTTTTAATGTTATTATTATAATAAAAAAAGGTTTTGTCTTGGAGGATAAGGTGTTACGACAATTGAAAGATTGAATGATTCCGTTTGGACTTACACTGACAGAAACGTGGGGGAAAAGACAAAACAAAAAAATGCTCAACTTTGTTTCGCACAAAAAACACTACGTTCAACAAAAACCATGCGGATGATAACGGACTTAGCTTAAAAAAACATATAGGTGATAACAGACTTAACTTAAAAACCATGAGGATGATAACGAACCGAACTGAACTTAAAGAGACATGCGGATGATAACGGACTTAACTTAAAAACCATGCGGATGGGTTTGGTACGAATCAGAGAGGTTTGTGGTGCTGACGTAAGAAAACGTCAGCTCCTAAGGCAGTAATTAGCTTGCTGAATTTAATTACAGATAAAAATAATAAAAATCAATTTACAATTACCTTGATGGTCTTGCGAGGTGCAATCTGGTCGTTTGATACAATGACAAACTGCTGACTATCATCAGGTCCCGAAATTTTGGAGGTATCCAACCATACCCTTATCTTATATGTCTGTCCTTTTTTCAACGCCACGTGGGAGAAGTCAGCAATCAGGGCATCAGAGGTCTCGATCCGTTCCACAAGCAGCATCCCATCTCCACGATTAGTGATGACGACCGTACCTTTCATTTTCTTATTCGGCTTATATTTACCAATGATGAGCGATGAGGTTGATGTCAGCATCACAGGTTTGGAATAGTCAATCACAGCTGGTGTGTTTGTCACAACCGGTTCATCTACAGGGTCATCCTCTTCTTCATCGACATCCTGTTCCGTATTTTCGCGTACCACCTCATGATCCACCACCTTACATTTCATCCTCACGAGCTGCGGCTCCCCGTCGATGCTGTTCTTCACCTCAATCATGCGGTCGAATCGTCCGAGCATCTCGGCATTGTATGTGACGGTCACCCGTCCTGACGCTCCAGGCTGAATCATGCCTCTCGTCCATTCCGGCTCCATACATCCGCATCCGGGATCCACATATTGGATGGTCAGTGGTTGATCGCTCACGTTAGTAAATGTGTATGTGGCAGTTACAGGATGATACCACTGGGTAAGCCCCACATCAAGCAGGTCTTCCCTGAACTCTAACGACTGAGCGGAAAGCGATGCCGTAAGAGCCGTCAGTATTATTATTAAAAATGTAGTTATCTTGTTCATGAAAGCGTTGAGAGTTGATGAGGCTATAGTTCCTATAGATTTTATAGACCCTATAGTATCTATAGCAAACTCACTATAAACTAATTCAAGTATCGGAATTTAAAAGGGGAGCTGAGTTAATTTAAAGATTTAATTATGTAAGATGTAAGATTTATGCAGGTGGTTCGGAAGTTAAAAAGGAAGCAGAGTAATTTAAAGATTTAATTATGTAAGATGTAAGATTTATGCAAGTGGTTCGGAATTAAAAAAGGAAGCTGAGTTAATTTAAAGATTTAATTATGTAAGATGTAAGATTTATGCAAGTGGTTCGGAAGTTAAAATGAGAGTTAACGAGCCTGAGGCTCGTGGAGGATAGTTTTGCCAATGATAAATCGATATTAGGATTACTCAAAAAATAAACAGAACTTACTAATTATCAACATTTTCAAATACTTGCTAAAGTTGAATAAACTAAAAACTAAAAACTATAAACTATAAACTATAAACTATAAACTATAAACTAAAGACTAAAAGTCATTCCGTCGTAGGCAAGATGGCGGTTCGGCGGCAGTTTGGCATCCTCTTCGCTGTGGAGTCCCAGATGGTGGGACATGTGTATGATATACGCCTCCTCCGCCTGGATGCTGTCTGCAAACGCCACAGCCTCTTCCACCGTCTGATGTGTGGGATGAGGATCATGGCGCAGTCCATTGACAATCAGACAAGAAACACCATCCAACAGTTTCTTCTGATCGGGTTCGATGGTCTTCATATCTGTGACGTATGCAAATTTTCCTATCCTGAATCCCAAAATAGGCAGCTTTCCGTGCATCACCTGCAATGGCAATACCTCCACCCCGTTCACCCTGACAGGAACCCCCGGATCCACTGCTTCCAGGTCGATGCGAGGCACTCCCGGATATCTTACATCCTTGGGTGTGAAGCAATATGGTATTCGTTCCATCAGATGGGTTGTGCAGTATTCGTCGCCATAAATCACCATGTCGCCAAACACGGCAAACGGCCGGATATCATCAATACCGCCAACATGGTCATAATGTTCGTGGCTGATGAAGATCGCATCGATTTTCCGAAATCCAAATCTCAGCATCTGTTGCCGGAAATCGGGGCTGCAGTCGAGGAGAATTCTCGTCACCCCTTCTTCCGATTGGTCATCATCAATTTCGACAAGCGTAGAGCATCTGAGCCTGCTGTCGCGAGGGTCGGATGATGTGCACACGGGGCATGTGCATCCTAACTGGGGTACCCCGCATGATGTGCCAGTACCGAGCAAAGTAACGGTCATCTCACTCATACGAAATTCACCTCAGGACTGATTGAGACACCGAACTTACTGAACACATCCTTTCTCACCCTCTCGCTCAGACGTACAATCTCGGCAGCCGATGCCCCGCCGAGATTCACGATGACAAGGGCCTGCCTGTCGTGAACGGCAGCTCTTCCGAGCGCCCGCCCCTTCCATCCAGCCTGCTCTATCAGCCATCCCGCAGGAATCTTAAAGCCTCCTTCCACCTCATAATAAGGCATGTCGGGATATTGTTGTCTCAAGTCATTAAACTTGTCGGCATCCACCACCGGATTGACAAAGAAACTTCCGGCATTGCCGGTCACTTTGGGGTCGGGCAGTTTCTGGTTGCGGATATCGATAATCGCCTGACGCACATTTGAAGCAGTCAGTTCCCTGCCCTCCAGTGCCTGACGGATATTGCCGTAGCCCACATTCGGAGAGAACTGTTTTGACAGCCTCATCGTGACGCTGATGACAGCATACTGTCCCTTCAAACTCTTTTTGAACACGCTCTGACGGTAGGCATATCCACATTCAGCATTGGAGAAGGTGCGCATCTCGCCATTTTCGAGCGAAAGCGTCTCAACAGACAGGATCACGTCTTTCACCTCCGTGCCGTATGCACCGATATTCTGGACGGCAGCGGCTCCAGTCTCACCTGGGATAAGCGAGAGGTTTTCAATGCCGTTCCATCCGTTCTTCACGGCGTATGCCACCAAATCATCCCACACCTCTGCAGCCCCGACTCTGATGACCACCGTCTCGTCGGTCTCATCCAGGATGTCAATACCTTTGATTCGGCTGTGGAGCACCACGCCAGGGAAATCACCGGTGAAAAGGAGGTTGCTGCCTCCTCCGATATGTAGCACCCGACGTCCTTTCAGTTCGGGAATAACACGCTGCAAATCCTCCACCGAGTCGTATTCGATGAATTCAGCCGCTCGGCAGTCAATGCCGAACGTGTTATTGTTTTTCAGTGAATAATTATGTTGTCGTAGCATGGGAAAACTAAGAGCTACTTCAGTCCTGCTTTGAGGCTTCTGATTACAGCAGAATTGAATCCTGCATGATCAAGTTCATTCAGTCCTTTTATTGTCGTGCCGTTTGGTGTGGTCACCTTGTCGATGGCAGCCTCCGGATGAAGACCAGTCTCCCTCAGGAGTGTGATGGCTCCGTCCATTGTCTGCATTGCAATCTGCTGAGCGTCTTTAGGATAGAACCCCATCTCAACACCCGCTTCCATCTGTGCGCGAATGTAGCGCATGATATAAGCAATGCCACAGCTTGCCATCATCATGCCCGGTCCCACCATCTTCTCTTCACACACGTTCACCTCGCCAACCAGCTTGAAGAGGTCAGACACATTCTCAACTGCCTCGGTATTGGCACTCGCTCCAGGAGCGACGAACGACATGCTTTTGCCGAACTCTGCACCGATATTGGGTATCACATAAAAGAACTGTGCCTCGCCCACTCCGTCAACATCCATGAAAAACTCCACGAGCTTTTCTGTGGTGATGCCAGCTGCATCAGACACGACAATCTGACGGTCGAAATCGAGAACAGCCGAAATCTCTTTCGACACCATTTCCACAAGCCAAGGCTTAACGGCAATCACCACGATGTCCGCCCCTTTCACCGCCTCTGCATTATCGGTGAACGTGCGTATGCCAGGAAAGGTGTTCTTGAAATTCTCAAGCACCTGCAAATTGCGGTCTGCAATGCTGATGTCCTCCACGCTAGCCAGGAATCCATTGCCCCCATCACGCTGAGCCGCTTTTGCCCAGCCTTTAATTAATGCGCCGCCCATGTTGCCGGCACCAATCACTGCTATTTTCATTGCTTTATCTAAAATCTATAAACTATAAAACTAATTCGCCGCCTGGAACTCCCTGAGGAAGCGTACATCGTTCTCAGAGAACATGCGTAGGTCTTTCACCTGATATTTGAGGTTTGTGATACGCTCAATGCCCATACCGAAAGCATATCCCTTGTATTTCTTGCTGTCGATTCCGTTGAGCTCAAGCACTCTGGGATGCACCATTCCGCATCCGAGGATTTCAACCCATCCTGTGTGTTTGCAGAATCCACAGCCGGTACCACCACAGATATTACAAGAAATGTCCATCTCTGCCGACGGTTCAGTGAAAGGGAAATAAGAAGGTCTGAGACGTATTTTCGTGTTTTCTCCGAACATCTCCTGTGCAAATAGAAGGAGGACCTGCTTGAGGTCAGTGAACGACACATTCTCATCCACATAGAGCCCCTCCACCTGATGGAAGAAACAATGTGCTCTTGCAGAGATGGCCTCATTGCGGTACACCCTTCCCGGGCAGATGATTCTGATAGGCGGCTGCTGCTTCTCCATGACCCTGCTCTGCACCGATGATGTGTGTGTGCGAAGAATCACGTCGGGCTTGCTCTCCACGAAGAAAGTGTCCTGCATGTCGCGGGCAGGATGGTCGTCAGCGAAGTTCATGGCACTGAACACGTGCCAGTCGTCCTCCACCTCCGGCCCCTCAGCCAGTGTGAATCCCAGCCTTGCGAAGATGTCGATAATCTCGTTCTTTACAATGCTCAGTGGATGACGTGTGCCCAGAGGTATAGGATATCCCGTTCGGGTGATGTCGAAATCATCATCTGTGGTGTCGGCAGAAGACAGGCTATCGCGCAATTCGTTGATTTTATCCTGCGCTTTCGTCTTCAGCTCATTGATTTTAATTCCTATTTCCTTCTTCTGCTCCGGAGGCACCGATCTGAAATCGTTCATCAGTGATGGAATGAGTCCTTTCTTACTGATGTATTTAATACGGAGCATCTCCACCTCGTCGAGTGAAGCGGCGGTCAGCGTTTCCACTTCCGCGAGCAAAGCCTCAATTTTTTCTAACATGATTCGTATTTTTTGATGATTTATTTACTTTTTTTATGAAATTTACTGCAAAGATACGCAATTTCATGAATATTTTATCAATATAAAAAAATAAAACATTAAATTTGCACGAAAATTATACCTTATTAATATTTGAAAAAGCATATATGTTACATAGACACCTGTTTTTTGCGGCCACAGCCATCGTGATCATCACAGCTTCATGTACCGATTGCAAGAACACAAACAACCCTCAAGACGGCGAGATATACAGCGACACCATCCTGTCCGACTCTGCCGACAGCAGCCCTAAAGAGCTTGACCTCTTCGGCAAACGCAAAATCCCCACCACCGCCGATGCGAATTTCGAGGATTTTCTTTACGCGTTCCTTACCGACGATGAATTTGCCGAGTCACGTATATCCGACACCATCACCGTGGACAACGGTGACTCCACCACCTATCTTCCCAAATCATCCTGGAACGACATGCATCTTTTCAAATACCAAGATTTATACACCTATATCTACACCAACGACCATGAAGACGAGCTAATCAAAAGCCCCGACCTGACGACAGTGGCATTTGAATGGCTGACACTCGACTCACTCCACAGCGACCGCTATGAGTTTCACCACAAAGATGGCAGATGGCAACTCGACCACATTATCCGCCGTCACAGCATCGACAAGTTTGAGAATGAGTTTCTCACTTTCTACTGCCAATTTGTTGAGGACAAGGAATTCCAGAAGCAGTCGCTCGCCAGCCCAGTCCAGTTGATATATGGTAGCGACAGCGAGATGAACGAGGGCGAGACCTATCCCTTAAACGAAAACGACTGGAACGAGTTCCGGTCCAACACTCCTCTACCAGCAAAGACCATTGTGCTGATGGACTACGGCCAGCACATCACGCCAGGCACCAGCATCAACTTCATTGTCCGTGGCATCACCGAGGCAGCCTACGCCAACTATCATTTCCGCAGGACACGCGGACACTGGATGCTCTACTCAGTAGAAGTGATTTAAGGGCAGTTCAAAAAATACTGACTTCATAAAACATCAAGTGTGCAAAATTGAGTGCACACGTTTCGGGAGTTGTGTGCATAAATTTCGCCGAATGATTGCACAAATCACACATTTTTGTGTAAATTACTAATTATTAACACTTTTTTTGAATCAACTTTAATTTTTTTTGCTTAATTTTGAATCGTAATTAAGAAGAAAGGGAGTATTGTGTGCACCAACTAAACACACATATTTGTGCTAAGTGTGCAATAATGCAGAAAAATTTGCATTTTGTTTCCCCGTTAAATCTCAAAAGCAAAATAAATTAACACACAATGTTAGAAAGATTTCTAAAGCAAGTGAGCTTCAACTCCATGGAGGATTTCAGGCAGAATCTGGACATCAACGTACCCTCAGACTTCAACTTTGCCATTGACGTGGTTGACGAATGGGCAAAAGAAGCACCCTCAAAGCTCGCTATGCTATGGACCAACGACGAGGATAAGGAAAAACGCTATACGTTTTCAGAATTAAAAGAGGAGTCGGATCAGACGGCATCCTATTTTCAGGAGCTGGGAATCGGCAAAGGCGACATGGTGATGCTCATCCTAAAACGTCGCCATCAGTTTTGGACATGTATGCTTGCGCTGAACAAAATCGGTGCGGTTGCCATCCCAGCCACCTTCCTTCTAACCGCCAAAGACATCATATACAGATGCGAGAAAGCCACAGTCAAAGCGATAGTGTGCTGCGGCGATGAGGAAATCACTGGTCATGTGAATGCAGCATTCCCCGAATGTCCTTCTGTGGAACACCGCATCAGCATCGGCCCGGTTGTGCCTGAGGGATGGGAACTGCTCGAGGATGGTGTCCGCCATGCAAAACCCTTCGTGAACAACTATACCGACCGAAACGTCAACGACTACATGCTCATGTATTTCACGAGCGGTACGAGCGGCGAGCCAAAGATGGTGATTCACGACAACACCTACGCGCTGGGACATATCGCCACAGCAGCTTACTGGCATAACCTCCATCCCGGCAGCCTTCATCTCACCATTGCCGACACAGGCTGGGGCAAGGCTGCATGGGGCAAACTCTACGGACAGTGGTTCGTAGGTGCCACGGTGTTCGTCTATGACCATGAGAAATTCACCCCCTCCGACATCCTTCGCAAAATTGAAAAGTACAAGGTGACGAGCCTCTGCGCACCTCCAACGATATTCCGTTTTCTTATCCGTGAGGATCTGTCGAGGTTCGACCTCTCCAGTCTTGAATACTGCACAACGGCCGGCGAGGCACTCAACGGGGCCGTGTTCGACAAGTTCCTGCAGCAGACCGGAATCAAGCTCAAGGAGGGATTCGGACAGACCGAGACGACGCTCACCCTTGGTATATTCCCTTGGATGGAGACCAAGCCCGGATCGATGGGGGTTCCCAACCCCCAGTATGACGTTGCGCTGATATGCAACGACGGTTCGCTCACCCTCGTGACAGAGCCAGGCAAAATCGGACAGATAGCCATCCGCACAGACCGCCGCCGTCAGTTAGGACTGTTCCGGGGCTACTACCGCAACCAGGAGCTGACCGACTCGGTTTGGCATGACAACTATTACTTCACCGGCGACCTCGCCTACTTCGATGAGGACGGCTACTACTGGTTTGTGGGCCGCGCCGACGACGTCATCAAGAGCAGCGGCTACCGCATCGGCCCGTTTGAGGTGGAGAGCGCGCTGATGACCCATCCAGCAGTGGTTGAGTGTGCCATCACAGGGGTTCCCGACCCTATCCGGGGCGAGGTGGTGAAAGCCACAATTGTGCTAGGCAAAGAATGGAAAGACAAAGCAGGCGAAGCGCTTATCGAAGTTCTTCAGAACCACGTGAAGCATGAGACTGCACCATATAAATATCCACGCGTAATCGAATTCGTGGATGAGCTGCCGAAAACCATCAGCGGAAAAATTCGAAGGGTGGAAATACGGAGACGAGACCACGAAAACTAAAAAAAGTCTGCCGTCTGGCAGACTTTTTTCATTTATTCAGCCGGGCTGAACTCGTCCTTCCCCACTCCGCAAAGTGGACATTCGAAATCATCGGGCAGGTCCTCGAAAGGTGTTCCCGGTTCGATACCGGCCTCAGGCACTCCTGCTTCAGGGTCGTACTCCCAGCCGCATACGTCGCATACATACTTTGTCATGTTCGTTGCATTTTAAACGGTTAATAAAAAATTGAAAGGTGGTGCGAAGATATTAAAAATTTCACGATCCACAAAGAATCACGGCATTTTATTTCGTTTAATCGGTAAAAATCGCTAATTTCGCAACGAAAAAAAAATTCACTACAATAAATCTTTGCGAAACTGAAAGAATTACCGGATAATTATTCACTACAACGAATCTATGCGAATCTGAACGAAGTTTTTTTTGACTGGATTTTGCTGCAGCGAAATAACAAGAAGGATCACCCCAATTTCTGCAAGAAATTTTCTCCCAAATGACACTTTAACTCCTATATAATAACATGAAACTAATCGGTTGCTCATTATCTGTATTTGTGCGTTTCATTATCCCAATAGCAGTGGCATGCCTTTTGGCGATGTGGATATGTAATATCGAACCTGGTGTGAAATACGACTGGCTGGGCGGCATCTGGCACGGCATTTTCGTTGTTCCAAACTTCATCCGTCACATCATCTCTCATAAGGTGCTTATCAAGGCAGACATCGGAACGGAAGCATACAACATCCTGTTCTGGCTCTTCGCCATCGCCAATGCCATCACAGTAGCCACTCAAATCGTACATAACCTAAAAAAAATCAAATGAACGCATTCATATTAGCCGCAGGACTGGGAACCCGTCTGAAGCCACTGACCGACCGAATGCCGAAGGCAATGGTGCCTGTGGGCGACAAGCCGTTGATTGAGCATCTTATCCTGAAATTGAAATCAAGCGGCTTTGAGCATATCGTGGTGAACGTGCATCATTTTGCCGAGCAGATCATTGACTTCATCGAGGCAAACGGAAGGTTTGGCATTGACATCCGCATCAGCGACGAACGCGGTGAACTGCTCGAAACGGGCGGAGCCGTGAAGAAAGCAGGGCATCTCTTCACCAACGGCAAGCCTTTCCTGATTCATAATGTGGATATCCTGCATAATCTCGACCTCGCAGAGGCTTACCGTATGCATGACCCTGACAGCGATGCCACCCTGTTTGTGAGTGAGCGTAAATCAAACCGTCACCTGCTTTTCAGCGGTGACGGACAGCTCATGGGCCGCGACAACACGACCACAGGAGAAGTCGATACCCCTTTCGACGCAGTGAGGGAGTCGCCGTCGTCATGCTCCGCCCTGCCCTTTTCCGGCATCCATATCTTCTCGCCCTCGCTCCTGCCGCTGATGGAGTCATGGCCGGCAAGATTCCCGATCATCAACTTCTACCTCTCCGCTGCGGCACAAGGAAGGAAATTAAGATGCAAGGAAGTCAAAAACTTACGTCTTTTAGATGTCGGAAAGCTCGACACTTTGGAAAAAGCAGAGCAGTTCATTGTTGAATGAACTGCTCTGTTTTTTTCACGTCTGACAGTGCCCTTTCACATCCCCGCAGCCTCCTGTGAAGCCGTGGCATTCTCGTTACCCAACGCCCTCTCTCATCCCCGCAACATCCTGTGCCCCACAGTAGAGACTCCCCGTGGGGAACTCAGCACAGAATCGATTGATAATCGATTGTGTGATGAGGTGGTGCAGCACTCGGCTTGTGCGAGCCTAGGAACGAAGGCGAAGCAGAAGACGCTAAGTGCAAAGGTGGGATCTAAAATAAAACCGTAATCAACCCGTCACCAAAACGCCCACAAATCCCCACCAACAAATAACCGTAAAGTCTTCTTATAAGTTTTTCTGGTTTAGGGCAATCGTGTCGTTAGCTAAAGAAACGGAATGCATGGCCATCTCGTTCAAAGACATTCTCATAAGAATGGCTGCTTATGCTGTCTGTGGTGTGACGACTTCATGTATGGTCTCTATATATTTTACAAGTGACGACATATGAGGTAAGAAAACATTTAGTCTTTCGTCGAATGGTGGTTCATTTACGACTGTTTCTTTAGTGATGTCACCGTTCTCGCAGACATAGGCGATTATCGTCGTAAGAAAATCCTCCTGCTCTGCATTCAGCTCCTGTCCCGATATAAAATCAGAGAAACGTCTGACAGCGTTCTTTCTGTCAACACCCACTATCGAGCGGATAAAGACAGCGACATTGCTTCCACACGTCATTCCTATGGTATAACGGTCATAATCATCCTTTGTGCCAAGTTCATTCCATAAGATTCGTTCAAGTTCGGAAAAGTCCGCATCTGTCAGTTGCTCCATGTTCTCAATCTTCTTCAAGACAGGAAGGTTTCGGTTGTTCGACAGGAAATTCAGCACACTCTGCTTGTACGACATCCGGGGAGTGATGCCCTCAATCTTTCCTTCGTCAGTTATCTCGTCCTCAATATCAACCATAAACCAACGGTCGTCTTGCCCCGTGAGGAATTTCAGCAGGTCTCGGAGATCGTTCCTCACCTTCTCAAGCCATGCCAACGAGACGTTCTGCCACGCCACATCCGAAAGCACCTCTTTGATGGTGGGCATCTTAGCCTGCACCTGTGGCAACGTGGCTTTCTCCTGCAGTTTCTCCGCTATCGTATGGACGGAGTTGACTGCTTTGGTGGAGTTGGTCTCTCCGTCAAGCAACGACAGTTCTATCAGCATGACCAATAGGTCGAACTTCTTGGCGTTCTCGTCCAAGGTGTTCCTCGGCAGTAACGGTGCGATTTCGGTACTCAAGGTGTTCACGTCAACCTCCGAAAGATAAACCCATGCGTACGCATCCTTGAAGCGGCTGACCGTCTCCCATTTCTCTCTGACACTGATATGACTGTCAGACAACACTCCGACTTGTGCCCTCAATAAGGCTTTTATCTCATCATGCAACCCTTTGGAATAGGCATCCTCCTGGTGTTTTTGGTGTTGCAGATGGAACGCAATCTTTGCTCTGAGCGCAAAAATCTTCTCTGTCAGGGACGGCACCACCTTTGCTTTCTGCCCGTCGGGGTTCTTGTCGAAATACTCGAAGTTTCGGCACCAGTCGAAGATGTAGAAAAACTCCTTGTCCTTTCCTGTGCCGAAAATATCCTTCGACAGGCGTGTGCCCCGCCCAATCATCTGCATAAACTTGATTTTGCTCTTTACCACCTTGAAGAACACAAGAT
>JAEEGG010005848.1_pt1 | contig 29029 bp, 16 predicted proteins | sample 9134161 | NCBI WGS metagenome assembly JAEEGG01 (sample SAMN16246543, study PRJNA631951) | gut metagenome | biome: gut microbiome; feature: rumen; material: CR-attached | host: Bos | place: Iran: Karaj | collected 2018-10 | reverse complement strand
TCGTAGCTGAACTGCGTGCCGAACTTGCCGAAGATGGTGGTTTGCGGTGCGAGCTTAGTGGGCTGTTCGAAGGTGTTCTCGTCCTGAGCATTGCCGCTGAGGGTGATGACGCTGCCCGTGGGCATCACGTTGCTGGCACCGTCGATGTTGAACGAGCGGCGGTAGGGCTGCTCGGTGCCATTGACGACCTTGATGATGAGCTCGCCGGTCGGCTCGTCGTAGCCTGTCTGACAGAAGTGGCGGGTCAGGCTGGCCGGTTGGGCTGAGAGTATCTCCTTGCCGTCCATGAAGAGGGTGACAAGCTGGGGCGTGACTGTGATTTTCACGTCGTACCACTTGTCGGTCTCAACGGTCTGCGGCACCTGACGGCCCAGCACGTCGTTAGTTCGTCCGCGACGTATGGGTTGGATGGCCGACGTGCGGTTGTTCCAGCCGCCGATGTTCACCGCATAGCCATTGCGGCCGCGCTCGTCCATGCCGTAGTAGATGAAGAAGCCCTCCATGCCGCCCGTCTTGCGGGCCTGCAGCTCCAGGGTGTAGTCGTTGCTGCTGAACGAGGGGAGCAGCGACAGCGTGAGCTGCTCGTTGCTGGTCTGGGCAAGGGCGTCGCCGCTGACGGTCCACTCGCCACGCTGTTTCTGGAACTGTGCCGGATTGAAGGATATTGTCTTGCCGTCGGCGGTGGTCACCTTGACATGGCGGTACTCGCACTGCGTGGCATAGCTGCCCAGTCCGATGGTGCCGGCAGCGAAAGGCGTGGCTTCGCCAGCGGTCGTTGTCTCGCTGACATATACATTATACGTAGGGCGATGCTGGGCGGCCATCTGCTGTACATAGTAGGAGGCGCGGCCGTAGACCTCGGAGCTGTTGATGTGGATGAGGTTGCAGGGCCAGTCGCGGCGGTTCTCGTTCTCGAAGAGGGGTGCATACGACGACATCTTCACCACGTCGCTGTTGCGCTCCATGCCCATGATGAAGGCTGCCTCGCTGAGTGCAGCCAGCAGGTTGCCGGCTCCCACGCCGCCGTTGCAGGCATACTCGCCCACGTAGATGGGGTGTGTGCGTGGTGCATCGTCAAAGAGGTGGTTGTTGTTGAAGAAGAAGTTGGGGTCGCGATACCAGTGGGGGTCTACCATGTAGTCGCCAGGAATCTGCTCTAACAAGCGGTCAGTATGTCCCAGGGTGTTGATAAACGTTATCTGCGGATATTCTGCCTTCAGGCGCTTGAAGATGTAGTTGAAGTGAGTGACATACTCTGGTCCTACGTTCTCATTGCCTATCTCCACGTACTTCAGCGGGAAGGGCCTGGGGTGCCCGGCCTCGGCGCGCATCTTGGCCCACTTGTTGCGGGCGGGATCGGCCAAGGCGTAGTCGATGGCATCGCGGAAGTCCTGTACCACCGCATCCATGTCTTCGCTGCTGCTCACGAAATCGCCGTTGCGCACGGAGCACGACATGCCGGCGTTGTTAACGAACATGGCATCCATGCCAAGGTCTTCGCAGAACTGCAGGAACTCGTGGTAGCCCATGCCCCAGGTGGCGCGGTAGCCCCAGAGGTCCCACTCGCCGCGACGTGTCATCGGGTCGCCGAGCGTCTCCTTCCACTTCACGCGGTTCTCATACGTGGCTCCTTCAACAATGCAGCCGCCAGGCCAGCGCATGAACTTGGGGTGCAAGTCGACGAGCATCTGCGCCACGTCGGCCCGCTGTCCGTTTTTGCGACCCTTGAAGGTGGCCTGCGGAAACAGCGACACGTAGTCGACAAGCACGGTGCCCGTCTTGTCAAACTCCAGCGCGAGCTCGCCCTTGGCAGTAGTGCCATCAGCCGTTAGCGTGGCGGTTAGTTCCGTCCACTCCTTCAGCTGGCGGCTGGCGAAGGTGGCCGTGCCGAGCGAAGCACCCGAAGTGCCGTCCACCAGCCGAGCGGTGATGGTGCCCTTATAACCAGCCGACCTGACGTAGAAGCGCAGGTCGTACTTCTCGCCCTGCTTCAAGCCGATGCCCCAGTAGCCTGTGTTGGTGAGCACGGCCTTGCCGCCCTTCTGCACCTTCTTGATGTTGAGCTGCATGGCGTGGGGCGTATTCGTGTGGAGGGGAGCGGAGGCCTCAACCACCTCGCCGGTGACGGTGGCCTTCTCGCCAGCGATGCGCCAGCCCGTCATCTTCTTCTCTTCCAGATTCCAGGGAATATTCCAGTTGCGGTTGTTGCGGTGCTCGTAGTTCATGGCATCGGGGGCGTAGGCCTTGCCGTCTTTGTAGGTCATTCCCGACGGCAGCACATGCTCTTCGAAACCTCTGTTCTGCACCAGTTCGGCATAGAGGCCGCCGTCGCCGGCATGGCTGATTTCCTCGAAGAAGATGCCATAGAGATTGGGTGACACCACGGCTCCTTTCTGGCCGAGGTCAATGCGGATGGGCTCTGTCTGTGCCGCTACGTTGAGCGCACTTGTCAGCAGTAGTACTGTTGGGACAAATAGTTGTTTCATGTTGATATGGTTTTATTTGTAGTTGTATTTCATGCCACCTTTTCGCGCCATGGCAGAATTGATGGGGCGTCAGTTCTGCTCATTTTTACTTAGCAGAAACGTTTTTGTGTTGAATGGTGAAGCCGTCGTAGCCAGTGAGGTCGCCGTCGATGAATAGTTTTTCGTTTTCCTGCCTGCCCTTCAGCTGCCAGTCGAGCCAGGCGCGCACCATGCGGGCGTTGGCTCCGCCGTTAGGCTGCTCGTAGGTGCCGCCGTGGCCGCTCTGTGTGTTGTCGGCCAGCACCACGGGCACCCGCTTGATGGCTTTGTAGTCTATCTGTGCGTTCTGCCATGCCACGTCGCTGGTGCCGCCCACGAGGTAGAGGATGGGGCCGTGCAGATTCTTCAGCGACTTCGCGCTGGCATCGGCCATTGTCATCTTGCCCATGCCGGCGTTCAGGATGAGGTAGGTCTTCAGACGTGGGTCGGCAGCGTTGGCCAGCACCTGTGCCCCACCGCAGGAGTGTCCGGCGGCGGCTATCTTCTCAGTGTCTATGTAATTATAATAAGGTGAGTCGGGGCTGCAAATCCAGTCGAGCGCCTTCTTAACCATCGACGAAGGGGTGTGCTGGTCTTTCTCGTGCTGAGCCAGCATCTGCAGTTCACCGATGGCCACCACCACATAGCCGTAGGAGGCAATGTCGGTGAGCATGTTTTCGTAGCCTATGCTGGTGTCCATGCAGCCACCGTTGCAGAATATGAGCACGGGCAGCTTTTCTTTCTTAGGCTGGCCGGTAGCAAACATGCCGAGTCGGCCCACGGTCATGGCTGCGTCGATGTTCATGGGGCGATAAACCACGAAGTCGGGCAGCGACTTTTCGCGCACCGCCACAGCCTTATGTCGCCCGCTGCCGCCATAGTCGGGTACTTTCAGTTGCTCAAAGCTGATGCTGGGGTCCTGGTGCTTCAGGTGACGAGCATAGAAGGCATCCATGGCCGGACGGGTGAACTCCAGCTGCTGGTCGAAGGCCACGCCATGATGGCCATGCACCTTCACATAGTCCACCGACGTGCCAGCCCGCTGCATCTTCACCACCCAGTCCTCCGTCAGGTTGGGCCGTACGGTAGGGTCTTCGCCACCCTGCAGCACGAGGAACGGCGTCGAGCTCTTGCCGATGTAGCCGATGGGCCACCACTCCTTGTGGTCGGCCCACTCGCCGGCGCGGCCAATCTCCGTGGGGGGCGCACCACCGGCGGCACAAGCCACGCCGGCTGTCAAGCCTGCCATCAGCGACAGGTGGCCGCCTGCCGAATGGCCGTAGGTGCCGATGCGCTGCGGGTCGATGCCCAGCTTCTGGGCGTTGCCCTTCATCCAGCGCACGGCGGCCTGCACGTCGTCGATGCAGGCGGGTAGCGGGGCCTCTTGCACCAGTCGGTAGTTCATGTTGCACACCACGTAGCCTTTCATGGCATAGTCCACCATCAGCGTGCGGTACACCATGTCGTTCTTCGACCCGGCGCTCCATCCGCCGCCGTGGATAATCAGAATGGCAGGCCGGTTCGTCTGCGGTCCGAACAGCGGCTGCGCCACGTCGAGTACAGTACTTGGGCCCACATCGGTGCGGTAGGCCACGTTCTCAGTCACGGTGATCTGCTTCTCTTGCGTCTGGGCTGCCACGGGGAGTGTCAGCAGGAGCAGAAGTGCTGTAGTTAGTAATTGTTTCATGGGTCTATTTAATAATCGTCCTTGTTTAACTTTTGATTTACCAAATGCTGCGGCTCATCTGCATGAGTTCGCGGTCGTGGTGCTGACGTGGTTCGCATTTGTTGTCGAGAATCATGGTGACGCCGGTCTCCTCATTGTAGGGTTCCCAGTGGGGCAGCCCCTTCGTGTTCGGGTTGCCCGTCTTGATGAAGGCGAGCCAGATGCTGCTGATGAGCTTCTCAAACTTATAGGCTGCGGGCGAGGCGCCCGTCATCTCGCGCTGCAGGCTGACGTTGTGGAGCATGAAGGGCAGCTCCATGCCGTGTGAGGCGCCGAGGGCATTGCTCTCGGGTTTCCATGTGAACAGATAGAGGTAGGCGGGTGCACCGCCCTGCGCGGCCTTGGCAGCAGCCTGACGGACGGCTCCAGAGCGGAAGCCAGTGTCGACGTAGGTCATCTCCTTCGGCTCAGCATTGGGATATGCCTTCTTGAAGGCGGCTATATACTGGTCGGCACGTTCGCCCTGACGCTGGCGCACGGCAGCCTCGGCCTCGGCCCACGTCATGTTGCGGCTGATGTCGAAGGTAAACTCGTTGAAGTCGGTGCCGATGAGCATGGGCACATCCTTCGACACAGGCGATGCTGGCTCGAAGGGATGCTGCGGCAGGATGGTGCCGTCGACCACAGGCGCAAAGCTGCTGCGGATGCCGCGCTGGGCGAGACGCTGTACAGCAAAGTTCAGCTCGTCGTAGGTGTATTTCGAGAAGTCGGCCTGCGCTGTTGCGGGCTGCCCCAGCTCCTGAGCGAGGGCGATGCCGAAGGGGCGTGTCTGCTCGGGAGGTGTCTGACGCAGCGTGGAACCGCTTTGCACGATGGCGCGCTTGAAGAGTCCCTTGGCCGAGGGCATGGCCAGCAGTGTCGACACCTTGCCGCCACCGCCCGACTGTCCGCCGATGGTCACCTCGTCGGGGTTGCCGCCAAAGCGGCCGATGTTGTCGTGCACCCACTGCAGTGCCCTCACGATGTCCTGCATACCGAGGTTGACGCTCTGCGCATATCGGCCGCCCAGTGCTGTGAGGTCGGCATAGCCCAGGATGTTCAGCCGGTGGTTGAGGTTCACCACCACGATGTCGCCTGCCTCGGCCAGTGCACGACCCTCGTAGCAGGGCAGATCATGGCCTGAGCCACCCGAGTAACCGCCACCGTGAATCCACACGAAGACGGGACGGCGCTTACCGTCGCTGATGCTTGGTGTCCAGACGTTCAGCACCAAGCACTCCTTCTCGTCCATCGGCTCCGTTACAAACTGGTTGCCGAAACCATAGTCAGTCTGGCTGTTGCGGCTGTTCCATTTCAGAGTCTCGTTCTGTGGAGCCTGTGGTCCATAGACCTTGCACTGCCTGACGCCCTCTAACTTGTCGGGCGCCTGTGGCGGCATAAACCGTTCGGCCTTGGCATAGGGAATGCCCTTGAAGGTGAAGATAGAGCCGTCCTGATAGCCCTCGATGGTGCCATAAGTGGTCTCTACGCGGGTGTGCTGACCCGCCGTGATGGGCTGTGCCTGAACGACAAATACTGCCAGCGGCAGCGACAGCAACATTGCAATTAATCTCTGTTTCATAGTCTTCATTGTTTTCTTTATAGTCATTATGTGCTGTTTTTTCAGGTATTCCGTAGGTGTCATGCCATACTCGTCTTTGAAACAGCTACGGAAATAGGATACGTCTTTAAAACCATTCTCGCTGGCGGCCTCTGATACATTGCGGTGTTCGTGAATCATCAGGTGAAGACTGCGTCGGAGACGTACTTTGAGAATATATTCACTGCCGGAAAGACCTGTCAGGAGCTTTATCTTGTGGTGGATAGCGGCATGACTCATCTGTAGGCTGTCGCCTATCATCGCCAGCGTGATGACCTGTTTCGATATATACCGCTCGATATAGTCAGTAACCTCGGCGAGGAACTGCTGGTCGGCCTGGGTGTACTTGATGCGCGTCATTTGATTACTTTGTAGATTCTAGTCTTTCCGCCCGTAGTCTTGCGTACAATGTTGACACCTTTGCGTGGATGGGAATGAGAGGAGCCGTCAAGAGAATAGTAGGTGGCATCACCGCTGTGGATGCCCGGCCATGTCACGGTTTCCATGTCGCTGCCGTTGCCTAAGCGAACGAGAGCCACATCATCGATGCGGCACCAGGCATTGGCAGCGCCATCGGCCAGAAAGCCCACTTCCACCTGCCCACCAGTAATCTCCACGTTCTGAAGTTCTATCTTCGTCCATGAGCCGGCAGCTGTTGGCAGTTCGACCCGCATAGTGTCGGAGCCCACCTTGGCATACATATACAGTTCGTTGAACGCCGCGCTGTTCTTGACATAGCACGACAGGGTGTAACTGCCGTCGGGCAGGGGCACGTCTGTGGTAGACTTGATAACCTGGCTCACCTGGCGACGGAAATCAATCTTGTCGTTGATATTCAAGCAAAAGTTACCCATCACTGTGGCTCGGTCTTCTCTCGAGTTCTTAGCATTGAGCACAGGAGAATCGGCACCCCCTATCACCACCTTGTTTCCCTTTCTCACCGTTGTAGTCCAGCCGCGCAGATAGGCCTGCGAAGGCTTGTTAGCGCTGGGAATGTTGACACGGTCGGCATCGAAACTGAAATTCTTTACGTAGTTATTGTCCTTGCCCACCCACCAGCGCCCTGTTTGTGCGTCGAGATGCCACTGCGACAGGGAATTGAAATAGGGCTTGCCGCCCACGAACGTGATGGGACACCACTGGTTGAATCCGTTGCCGTTGCCTGCGAAGCCTGCCCAGCGGTCGCCACAATAGATGACGGTCTCCTCCTCAGAGCCTCTGACGGTATAGAAGAAACCCGTCTGCGTGACGTGTCCATAGTCGGCATCGGCACCGGGCATCTTCAGCATGTTGTTGGTGGGTGTATAAGGGCCGTAGATGTTCGAAGCCTCGAGATAGTAGACATTAGAGGCGTTCCAGCCGTAGAGGTCACTTGCGCAGATGTAATACTTATTCTTGTACTTAAACATACAGTCGCCCTCACGGCCAGAACCTTTGTATACTTCGTGGCAGTCCTTTAGCCCTATCTTGCCGTCGGCGCAGACGCCGATTTCCGACAGATAGATACGCGAGCGACCCTTGCCGTAGCTGTAGCACAGATACGACTTGCCCGTGTCAGGATCGGTAAACACGGTCTGGTCGCCCGTGTTCGGCGTGCCAATCATGCTGGTCATATCTATCTGGTTGTGCTTGGTGTAGTTGCCGTATGGCGTGTTACAGGTAAATACCGCCACATTGTCATTGAACTGCACCAGCAACGCATACTTCTTGGCTTCCTCAACGTATGCTACCCCGAGACGCCCCACCCAGTAGGCCCAGCCTGCCGACGACGACGTAATGACATCGCGAAGGAAAGTCCAGTTCACCAGGTCGTCGCTGCGGTAGCAGGTCACAGACAAGAAATGTGTGATGTTGCTGTTGCTGCCGCCCAAGGCTTTTGGACAGTAGTCTACAGCCTCCTGGTATTTCACGCCATACCAGTAATAATGCTCCTTGCCTTGAGCGTCGGGAAAGCGGAAGATGCCGCCACCCTGGCTGTAGATAAAACCGCCCGAAGTGGTTTTCCAGAACGTGTCGTTGGTTATCACGTTTCCTGATTGAGCGAAGCTGCTTACGGCTGTGCAGGTCAGCACTACTGCAGAGGCTAATAATCGTCGCATCGTCATTGGTAGTCCTCCCGCCATGCCTGCCGACAGCATTGTCGTTAATGGCTTTTTTATTCCCATTTGCTGTTAGTAATTAGTTGTTTGTTTTATTTGTAAAATGCTGCTGCAAAATTACAATAAAACAGTTGTTTCTAATTGAACTATTATCCCAAAACATTGCACTCATGTAACTTTTCCGGCAAGAAATATGATGCACAGATACGAAAAAGTCTTAAAAGGTAGTTGTACTGACGTGACTTCTCAACGAAATTGAGTATCTTTGTACCGCTATTTTAAACAGCACAAAAATGAAGAACCATATACTCTTGTTGCTATTTGTATTTCTGCTGCCATGTATCGGTAAGGCACAGGGGCGACAAAGGCTCTCTTTGCCCAACCGCGAACAGCTGTCGGCTGAGCGGGTATTGCATGTGATGCAGGACTCGGAAGGATTCCTATGGTATGCCACCGAGGGCGGCGGACTCTGTCGCGACGACGGGCGACAGATGCTGGTGCTTCGCAGCGACGCTGACCATCCCGACCTGCTTGGCGATAATAACATAGCCTGTTTGGCAGAGGCAGGACAGCATATTATCATTGGTTCTTTTCATGGGGCTTACCTTCTGAACAAGCAGGACTACAGCATCAGCCGCCTGGCAGAGGTGGACGACAAGCGGGTGGATGACATCGTAGTTTCCTACAACGGGCACTGGTGGCTGACGGCCAACAAGAAGATTTATGAATATGACGGCAACGGGCTATTGCTGAAGACCTATGCCGCCGGCAACAAATATATTAATAGGTTGCATGAAGACGCTCGCCACTGCATGTGGGCCTCACAATGGGATGGAGGACTGCTCAAATTCGAGGACGGCAAGTTTGTGGCCGCTCCCTGGCCATTGAACGCAGCGCCTACCGATATCAACGACGACGGCACAAGCGGAGCACTGCTCATCGGTACCATTGGCAGGGGCGTGGTTCGCTATCAGCCGGATAATGCCACCATCGAGCAAACCTCGCCAGACGACAGTATCTGCATGAGCCGTGTCAGCACCGACCTGCAGGGCCGGTTGCTGGTGGCCGATGGAATGGGCAGTTGCTATGCACTCTGTGATGCTAAGCCGCAAGCGTGGTTTAAGGGAACCATACTCACCAGAGCCATTGCCGACTCCGTGTGCGCTGCATACCATCTTTCAGCACGGCCAACGGCATTGGCCGTCAGCCAGTCGGGCGACCTCTGGTTCAGCACCGGCAGGGACATCAGGCGCTTGAGGCAGGGGAGCGAAGAAGTGTTGCTTGCCGACACGAAGGACGTCTCGGCCATGGCCTTCACCGCAGACGGCACCTTGTGGCTCGCCACCATCTTCGGCACCTTGATGACCTACAAGGACGGGCAGCTGGCAACCGACGAGTATGCCTCTAACGAGTTTGGTGATGGCGTGACACAGCTCGACGCCGACAGTCTCGGGCGCCTTCTGATGGTCAGCGACCGCTACATACGTATCTATGACCCCGTGCGCCGCACGCTAAGGCAGCAGAGCCGCGAGGACGACGGCGTCTACACCATAGAACTGCAGGAGACACAGCCCGACAGCCGCTGGAGCCAGCCTGAGGCCAAGGTGGTGGAGCGCATGCCGCTGTGGGTATGGTGCCTGCTGGGTGCGCTCATGCTGACTCTTACTGCGCTCGTGGCATACATCTGGCAGTTGCACCGCCAGCGCAAGCGCTTCCTCGCATCCATGAAAAGCTTCACACCCGCACCCGCTTCCGAAGAGCGTGGTGAGCATACTCCCTCCGCAGAACGCTCTGAGAGCAACAGCGGCGACTCGCCTGTCTCTGAGAGCGAGACTCCGTGGCTGCAGCAAGCCATTACACAGGTGGAAGCCCATCTCAGCGACGACGGCTACAGCGTTGAGCAACTGGCCAGCGACCTCTGCATGAGCCGAATGACCTTCTACCGAAAAATACAGTCGGCCACTGGCCAGAAGCCCACCGAGTTCATACGCACCATCCGTCTGCGCCGCGCCGCCGAACTGTTGCGTGAGGGTCGCATGACTGTTACCGAAGTGAGTTTCGCTACCGGATTTTCTTCTGTTAGTTATTTCAGCCGCTGCTTCCGTGCTATGTTTGGCGTGCCACCCACGCAGTTTGAGTAGGTGCTTCTTGCAATCCAGGCTCCTACAAGGTATCGGTGGCTTGTGTGGCGCTCAGGGCGCTACTCCACCTTTATGACCTGCGAGCAATAGGCTACGGCGGCTTCGCGGTGGGTGACGATGATGATGGTGCGGGGACTGCTTCCTTGGCCGTTTGGCTGCGTGGCGGTTTGGCTGTTGGGGCTGAGGATGTTCTGCAGTACGCGGCGCTCGGTGTCGGCATCGAGGGCGCTGGTGGCCTCGTCGAGCAGGAAGATGCTGCCCGGGCGCAGCAGGGCGCGGGCTATGGCTATGCGCTGCGCCTGCCCCTCGCTCAGTCCGCCACCCTGCTCAGAGAATGTGGTGTCGAGTCCCTTCGGCAGATCGCTGACGAAGTCGGCACATGCCAGTCGCAGCGCCTCGTGCATCTGCTCGTCGGTAGCCGTAGGGCAGGCCAGCAGCAGGTTCTGCCGCAGCGTGCCGCTAAGCAGGGTGTTGCCCTGTGGCACGTACACAAAGTTACAGCGGTGGCGCGGCGACAACACGCTCTCGTTCGCGCTGCCGCTCCCATTACGGTTGTCGCCCGCATTGTAAATCGTTATTTCCCCTTCCTTTGGCTTCACCAATGCCAGTAGCAGGCGTATGAGCGTGGTCTTGCCCGACCCGGTGTGCCCCATAACGGCGGAGCACGTGCCAGGGCGGAAGTCGTAGTTAGCGTGGCTGATAACGGGCGGCAGCTTGTCGGCAGCGCTGGTGTCGTAGCCAAAGGTCACGTCGTTGAAGCGTATGCCGCAGGGGGCATCCATCATCAGCGGCTCGCCCTGCTCCTCGGCAGGCGTCTCGTCGAGTTCCATCAGTCGCTCGGCAGCGGTGAAGACGCTGACGAAGGCGGGCGCCAGACGGGTGATGTCGCGCGCCGGACCCTGTATGCGATACACCAACTGCAGGAAGGCGGTCATGCCGCCAAAGGTGAGCGTGCCGGCATGCAGGCGCAGTGCTCCCCAGAGGAAGGCGATGAGATAGCCCAGCGAGAAGCCGGAGTTGAGAAAGAAGTTGCTGGTGACAGAGAAGCGTGTGCGCCGCCGCACCCACTGTCGCAGCGTCTGCTGCTCGCCGTCGAGTCGCTGCAGCATCTGCTGCTCGGCCTGCATCGTCTTCACCAGCATGCGGTGCTGCAGCGTCTCGGTGAGCAGACTCTGTATGCGACTGTCGGTCTGTCGCACCTCGCGCGAATAGCGGCGCATGTGTGCCACATAGAAGCGGCTCACGCCGGCGAAGAGCGGCAGTATGGCAATGGTGATGCATGCCAGCCACACATCCATGCGCAGCAGGTAGAGGAAGGCGCCTATGAACATGGCGAGCGTAGAGAGCACCGACGGCAGCGTCTCAGTTAGGAAGGTCACCACCTGTCGCACGTCGCCCTCCAGACGGTTCACAATGTCGCCCGTGTGCATGGCCTCGCGCCCCTGCCACTGCTGACTGAGCAGGTGCTGCATGAGCTGCTGCTGCATGCGGTTCTGGGCTCGCACACCCAGTATGTTGCGTATCCACACCCTTGATATGCCCTCGGCAAACTCAGCCAGGATGATGATGGCCATGATGCCGATGGCCCAATAGATAGACCCCTGGCGCACACCGGCAGCGGTGTCGATGGCGCGCTGCATGGCCCACACCGTGAGCAGGCTCAGCCCCACGCCCGCCAGCCCTATGCCCGCATTGAGGCAGGCCTGCAGGCGGTTGCCCCGCAAGGCGCGCCACAGCCAGCGCGCTATCTCTCTCCACGAGTAGCGGCTCGTTGGCAGTTGGAAGATGTCTTTTAGCTTCAATATTTACGGTTTACGTTTTTTTCGGTTTATGACTCACGGTGTAGCAGCCAGCGTTGTGAACACACTTAGCGTATGTCGGCTCCCCACATCATCTTCTCGCGCAGAGTGGCGAAGTAGCGGGTGCCAGGGCGCTTCACCACACGAGCCTTATAGGGCGCACGGCTCAGGCGCAGCGTGGTGCCCTCGGGCATCTTCTGCGAGCTGCCGTCGGTGGCCACGAGGAATGTATGACTGCGGCTGCTCACGGTGAGTTCGATGGTGGCGCTGTCGGGTATGACGATGGGCCGTACGTTGAGCGAGTGGGGTGCCACAGGCGTGAGCAGCATAACCCCCGTTCCGGGCACGATAATGGGTCCGCCGTTGCTCAGCGAATAGGCTGTGGAGCCGGTGGGTGTGGAAACGATGAGCCCGTCGGCCTGATAGGTGGTGAGGTAGTCGCCGTCAATGCTGGCACGTATGCTAATCATCGACGCGGTGTCGCGCTTCAGAATGGCCACATCGTTCAGCGCACAGGTGCAGCCCTGCAACGGCTCGCCGTCGCTCTGCACCTGTATGAGGGCACGGTCCTCCACATGGTAGTTGCCCTGGTACAGGTTGTCGACGGCCTGCTCGAACTCTGCAGCACTGACGTCGGCCAGGAATCCCAGCCGCCCCATGTTTACGCCGAGGATGGGCGTCTGCGTGCTACCCACACGACTGGCAGTGCGCAGCAGCGTGCCGTCGCCACCCATAGAGATGGCAAAGTCGGCACCGCCAAAGACGGAGAACTCCTCCACCTCGCTGCACTCCACCTCGCTGAGGAGGCCAGAAGCCAGCAGGAAGTCGAAGTACTCCTCTTCTATCAGGATGTGCGCCCCGCGCTCCTCTAAACAGGAGAGCACCTGCCGCACGGCTGCCGACTTCTCGTGCTGGTAGATATTGCCGAAAAGGGCGAAAGAGAGTTGCTGCTTCATTGATATTCTATTATTAAAGTGCAAAGTTACGAATAAGTGAGCAATTATCAAAAGAAAAACCTTATTTCTTTTGTTTTTCGCTCGCTTATTCGTACCCTTGGCTGGCACCGAAAGTACTTTCGCTTCCATATAACAAATTGCTTGTTACATAAACTTCATTTAAAGAGCCCTATATCTATAGTCTGCGCGGGAGTGATGGGAGCCCGTAGGCGCGGGGATGATGGTGCCCGTAGGCCCGGGAGTGATGGCGCCCGTAGGCGCGGGAGTGATGATGCCCGTAGGCGCGGGAGTGATGGTGCCCGTAGGCGCGGGAGTGATGATGCCCGTAGGCGCGGGGATGATGGTGCCCGTAGGCGCGGGGGTGATGGTGCCCGTAGGCGCGGGAGTGATGATGCCCATAGGCGCGGGAGTGATGGCGCCCGTAGGCGCGGGGATGATGGCGCCCGTAGGCCCGGGAGTGATGGCGCCCGTAGGCGCTCCCCTCCAATGTAGGGGAGGGGCAGGGGTGGGGTCAGTATTATCCCTATCCGCTTACTCAAGGGAACCTCTCACCCCTGCGGCTTGGGGTGACAACTACCCTCAGTGTATTGTCTAACCTGCGCTTCTTCAAGCCCTTAGAAAGATACTGACCCCACCCCTACCCCTCCCCTACATGGGAGGGGAGTGCCTACGGAGTCCGTGCGCTTCCGACTGCGCTCCCTGCGCTTCCATATAACAAAAATGCTGTTATTCGGGGCTTCGTTTTAGGTGTTGCCTAATTCATGACTCGGGAAAACAAAAGAAAAACCCTTTTTTCTTTTGTTTTTCGCTCGCTTATTCGTACCCTTGGCTGGCGCCGAAAGTACTTTCGCTCGGGAAAACAAAAGAAAAAACCTATTTTTCTTTTGTTTTTCGCTCGCTTATTCGTACCTTTGGCCCTGCCTAAAGTACTTTCGCTCGGGAAAACAAAAGAAAAAACCGTTTTTCTTTTGTTTTTCGCTCGCTTATTCGTACCTTTGCGCATCATTTCAGAGACAACCATGGTACTCAACTACATTTGGATAGGATTTTTTCTTGTGGCCTTCGTCGTGGCCCTAGTGAAGCTCACGGTGCTGGGCGACCTCACGGTGTTTCCCGCCATGATGGACGCCACATTTGCCCAGTCAAAGACGGCGTTTGAAATATCGCTGGGCCTCACAGGCGTGCTCTCGCTGTGGCTCGGCGTAATGAAGATAGGCGAGAAAGGCGGCCTGGTCAACGCCATGGCGCGGTGGCTCAGCCCTGTGTTTACCCGTCTCTTCCCCGACATACCGAAGGGGCATCCCGTCACGGGCAGCATCTTCATGAACCTATCGGCCAACATGCTGGGACTCGACAACGCCGCCACGCCCATGGGCCTGAAGGCCATGGAGCAGCTGCAGGAGCTGAACACGAAGAAGGACACTGCCACCAACCCGATGATTATGTTCCTGGTGCTGAACACCAGTGGACTGACGCTCATTCCCGTGAGCATACTCGTATACCGTGCGCAGATGGGAGCAGCACAGCCCACCGATGTATTCATACCTATACTCCTCACCACCTTCTTCTCTACGCTGGCAGGCGTCATCGTGACATCGCTCTACCAGCGCATCAACCTGCTCAACCGCACACTGCTGCTCACGCTGGGCGGCATGTGCGCCGCCGTGGCTGCCATCATCTGGGGCTTCAGCCGCTTAGACTCGGTGGTGATGAACCAGGTGAGTGTCAGCGTGGCCAACATTCTGCTGATGACCATCATTGTGCTCTTCATCGTGGCGGGCATGCGCAAGCGCGTGAACGTCTACGATGCCTTTGTAGAGGGGGCAAAGGAGGGCTTTACCACTGCTGTGCGCATCATTCCCTATCTGGTGGCCATACTCGTGGCCATAGGCGTGTTCCGCGCCAGCGGAGCCATGGACTGGCTCATCGACGGCATTCGCCAGGTGGTGGCATTCTTCGGCGCCGGCACCGACTTTGTGGGCGGTCTGCCCACGGCACTGATGAAGCCCCTCTCAGGCAGCGGCGCCCGTGGCATGATGGTCGATGCCATGACCACCTACGGCGCCGACTCCTTCGTAGGCCGTCTGAGCTGCATCTTCCAGGGCAGCACCGACACCACATTCTATATTCTCGCCGTCTACTTCGGCAGCGTGGGCATCCGCCATACGCGCCACGCCGTGACCTGCGGCCTGCTGGCCGACCTGGCGGGCATCATCGCAGCCATCTTCATTGCTGCACTGTTCTTCAGTTAACGCAATGGCCTTGAATGAATACTGAATCTGCAAGATAAACAAAAGGTTAGAATATGGCAAACCTGAAAGCTCTGGCCAAGGACACGGCCATATACGGACTGTCGAGCATCATAGGGCGATTCCTCAACTATCTGCTGGTGCCGCTCTACACCCACTACATGCCGAAAGAAAGCGGCGACTACGGTGTGAGCACCAACATTTATGCCTACACCGCACTCATACTGGTCATTCTGACCTTCGGCATGGAGACGACGCTCTTCCGGTTTGCCAACGATGAGAAGGAGAAGCCCCACACCGTCTTCTCCACCGCCTTCGCCATGGTGGGCGTGCTCACCGCACTCTTCCTCATAGGTGTGTTCAGCTTCATTGGCCCTATCAGCCATGGGCTGGGCTATGCCGCCAACCCCGAATACCTGCTGATGATGGCGGTGGTGGTGAGTCTCGACGCCATGCAGGCCATACCCTTCAGCTACCTGCGCTACCAGAAACGCCCTATGCGCTTTGCCGCGCTGAAGCTGCTGTTCGTGGTGCTGAACATAGGGCTGAACATCTTCTACTTTGTCATCCTTGGCAAGACATCGGTGTTCTACGTGTTCTTCATCAACCTGCTGTGCACCGCCTTCGTCACCCTGTTCTTCGTGCCCGACCTGCTGCGCATACACTGGCATGTAGACATGAGGCTGATGCGCCGCATGCTCAGCTATTCGTGGCCCATCCTTATACTGGGCATTGCCGGCATCCTCAATCAGGTAGCCGATAAGATAGTGTTTCCGCTGGTCTATCCCGATTCCCCTGCCGGAGGCGAGCTGTCTGAAAGCCTGAAGGGTGGCAGTGCCAATGTGGAGCTGGGTATCTACGGCTCGTGTGTAAAGATAGCCATGATTATGGCCATGATTACACAGGCCTTCCGCTATGCCTATGAGCCCATTGTCTTCGGCAACCAGAGAGACGAGAAGAGCAAGGAATATCTGGCAGCCGCCATGAAGTTCTTCCTCATCTTCACCCTGTTGGCTTTCATCGGCGTGGTGGGCGGAATGCCGCTGCTGCAGTACATCATCGGTGCCGAATACCGCGAAGGCCTGGGCGTAGTGCCCATTGTCATGGCGGCCGAGATTATGATGGGCGTGTACTTCAACCTGTCGTTCTGGTACAAGCTCATCGACCGCACCATCTATGGAGCGTGGTTCTCGCTGGCCGGTTGTGCGGTGCTCTTCGCCGTCAACCTGCTCTTCATTCCCAAGTTCAGCTACTGGGCCTGCGCCTGGGGCGGCGTGGCGGGCTACGGCACCGCCATGGTGCTAAGCTACGTAGTGGGCCAACGCAAGAACCCCATCCCCTACCCCATGAAGGACATGGCTATCTACACCGCCATTACGGCAGTCATCACCGCCATCATGCTCACGCTCACCTGCCGTTTGCCCATGCTGCCGCAGCTGGGCTGCAACGCGCTGCTCGTCATCGGCTTCCTGGCCGTCATCGCCAAGCGCGACCTGCCTATGGACCGCATAAAACGACGTAAGTAACTTTGCAACCAAGAGTGTGCGACGTCACATTGTGTAGTCTCTGCACAAAGACGGCCTGCGCCCAACCTTGGTTAGTAGCGCAGGCCGTCTCTATGCACAGTTATAAGGAGTGTGCTGTGGGCTCATGCGGTTTGTGCCTACTGCCATGGCTGCAGGCACTCCCCCATTACATAGTTATTTCACCGACCACTCGAAGAGTCCGGCAGAGTCATCGTCGGGCAGTGTCACCTCCAAGCGCACAGCCTTGGTACGTACAGGCTTGAAACTGACGGTGCAGGGTGTGCCTACGCTGGTGGGATAGTGGTCGGGCTGTTCTACGGGCAGCCATTGGCCGCCGGCATCCTGATAGAGTATGCGCCATGCCTTCGGAACTGCACACCCACCCCATGGCTTGTCGCTAAACCAATATACGGTAGCGGTGCTCACCTCTGCCTCGGCTGGGAACTCATAGCCAATCCACTCCGTCGAGGCTTTCTTCGGCCACCAGTGGGTATAGGGCACCGAGCGGTCATTCTCGCCTCGTGGCAGCAGGCGGTCGTTCACGGCACTGATGGCAGGCATCTTCGGTGTCGACGTTGTCACCTTGCTCTCGCTGGCCAGCGTGGCGGGCTGTGCGGGTGTGGTGGCACTAAGGTCTTGGGGCAGCCATACGCGCATCCTTCCGCTGCCTCTGTGGCACCATGCATAATACGGTATGAGCGTCAGCGTCTGGTCGGTGGTCTGCAGCTTGCCCTGCTTGTCGAAGTCGAGTGTCTGTGCGTCGGTAATGAGGGTGACGATGCTGGTACCAGCCACCTCGGTCTTGCCCAGGCGGAACTGCGGCTGCTGGTTGAGGAGTGCAGCAAACACATCGAACTGGTTGTCGGGGTGCTCTGCACAGTACACCAGCGGTCCGCGCTCTATAGCCACCCTGCCGCGGTCAGCCTCCACCCTGTTGTCGGCCCGCACTATGCGCGGCTCCATGTCGAAGTGCAGCTGTATCTTGTCGCCCTTCTTCCAACGGCGGTCAATGGTAAGATAGCCATCTGCCGTAGTGCTGGCGTCAATGCTTTGGCCATTCACCGAGCAGGTATATCCCAGACGTTTGTTGTCGGTATACTGATAAAGGTTGCTGGGCACAGGTTTGTTCTGCAGCCATCCAGGAATGCGTATTTTCATGGCAACGGCACCGGCAGAGTTCTTGTCCACCGTGATGCTCACCTCTCCATCCCATGGATAGTTCGTCTGCTGGCTGAGTGTCAGGCTCTTTCCATTGACAGCGAGCGTAGAAGTGTTTGAAAGGAAGAGGTTCACATATACGGCAGGGCTATTGCTGCCTTCACTCCCTTTCGCTCCCCTTACAGCATACACATAGCCCGGCAGTGAGGGAATGAAGCGGCAGATGTTGCTGGGACAGCAGGCGCAGCCGAACCACGCCTGTCGCTGGTGCTGGCCCATCGACTCCAAGGGGTTGGGATAGAAGAACCCGTTGCCCTCGAGCGACACACCACTGATGAGCCCGTTGTAGAGCGTGCGCTCCAGCACGTCGTAGTACTTCGACTCTCCGTGCAGCAGGAACAGCCGGTAGTTCACATACACATTGCCTATGGCTGCACAGGTCTCGCAGTAGGCGCTCATGTTGGGCAGTTCGTAGTTCTTGCCGAAGGCCTCGCCGTTGCTGGTGGCGCCGATGCCGCCGGTGATGTAGAGTTTCTTCCCCACAATATTCTGCCAGATACGTCCTATGGCGTTGATGTAGGCAGTGTCGCCTGTCAGTGCTGCCACGTCGGCCATGCCAGCATACATATAGGCGGCGCGCACAGCGTGGCCCACGGCCTCATCCTGCTGCACCACGGGCAGATGGCTCTGGCTGTAGGTGTTCTTTATCTGTGTCTTGCCGCGATAGTCGAGCAGGTACTTGGCAAAGTCGAGATACTTCTTCTCGCCAGTGGCCAAGTAGAGGCGTGCCATAGCCATCTCAGCTATCTGATGGCCAGGCACCACGGTCACCTGTCCGGCATTGGGCCCCACCTCCTTGATGCACACATCGGCATATCGGCAGGCAACATCGAGAAACTTACGCTTGCCTGTGGCCTGCCAGTAGGCTACGGCTCCCTCCACCATGTGCCCAAGGTTATACAGCTCATGGCTCAGGTCTTCTTCCTTCACCCAGCGGCGGTCGCCAGCCCAGTGGTGGGGGTTGGCGGGGTTCTGCGTGCGTGCAGTGTAGAGGTAGCCATCGGGTTCCTGTGCCTTGGCTATGATGTCGATAACGGAGTCGCAGTAGTGCTCAAGATGCTGCCACTTGCTTCTCATCTCCTTGCTCCCCATCTCCTTACTGCTCAACAGGTAGGCAGCGCCTTCGAGCGTTTTATAGGGGTCGGTGTCATCGAAGCTGAAGCCCACGCCGTTCACCTTGAACACCTTTGTGGGGTCGGCCATGTGGGCAGCTGCGTTCTCAAAGTTCTTGTAGCGGCCTTCGCTTTCGCATTTAGAGAAGGCGAGCGGCACTGTGACATTGCGCGATGCTTCCAGGCGCTGTCCCCAAAAGGTGGCAGGGGCAACCTTTACTGCGGTGAACGGAACGGGTGTGATGGGATAGCCGCTGTGCTGTTGCTGCTTCTGTGCATGCCCCACAAGCAGCGCTGAAGAGGCCAGTGCTGCAATAACGATGAGTCTTCTCATAAGTGCTTGTCTTTAAAGTTGGGTTGTTAGTATGGCTGTTGATGGTTATTAGGCAGTATCAGCCTTCATGGTTCTGGTGGTCGCTGAAGGCTGCCGCCTCTGCTGCCGCTATAATATCCTCGCGCGAGCGTTCCACGGGTTTGTGAGTGATGTCTGAGAGGTCGAACTCATCAATGTCGGCTGAGGCCTTGGGCTGTTGAGATTTCCGAGGCTTCTGAGGCGACTGTGTCTGCTGGGGCTGGTGGCTGTCTATGATGAAGTCGGTCTTGGCCTCTTCCAGGTCGGGAGCCACCATGGTAGGCTCTTCTTCCATCTTTGTGCGGTTGCTCTTGGCAGCAAAGATAGCATCTACAAACTGTGGCTCTCTGCGCAGGCGTGCGAGTGTCTCCTTCGATGCCAGCTGCTGGGCTTCCTTCTTCGAATATCCCTGTGCCGTTCCCCCTGGCTGACCCTCAATCATCACTTGAAAGCCGAACATTGGCGACCCCTTGTCGTCGAACGTCTCCTTCAGCATCTGGAAGTCCATGCGCACGCGGTTCTTCTGGGTCCACTCCAGCAGTTTCGACTTGAAGTTCACCTCCTTGTAGGCCACCTTGTCTATATTCACCATCTGCTTGAGTATGCGCTGTTTCATGAAGCGCTGCACGGCCTCATAGCCCTGGTCAAGATATATAGCCCCTACGAGCGCCTCGAACGCATTGCCGGCCATATAGCTGTTGTGGGTGTTCTGCTTGCCATTGCTCATGATAAGCTCTGTGAGGCCCATCTCCTGTGCCAGCTTCCCCAACGACTCGCGGCTCACCAGCTTCGAGCGTGTGTTGGTGAGGAAGCCCTCGCGCTTGTTGTTGAAATGATCATACACAATGTGGCCCACCACGGCATCGAGCATGGCATCGCCCAGAAACTCCAGCCGCTCATTGTTCAGTGGACGCCCGTTGTTGCCCTTCTGTCCGCTGCTCTTGTGGGTGAGAGCCATCTTGTAGTGCTCAATGTGGTGGGGATAGAACCCCATGATGCCTCGCAGGGCTACACGCAGGTCTTTCTCGTCCTGAAAGGGAAGAGAGAGGCGGGCAATGATGTCTCTGAAATTCATCTCTATAAAATGGAAGAAGTGAAGGGGGAGCGAAGGCATTCACTCCCCTATCACTTCTCTTTCACTTCGTTAATACTTCTTGAACACCACGCAGGCGTTGTGTCCTCCGAAGCCGAAGGTATTGCTCAGCGCGGCGCGCACCTCACGCTTCTGTGCCTTATTGAAGGTGAAGTTGAGGTTGTAGTCTATCTCCGGGTCTTCGTCGCCCTCCTCATGGTTGATGGTGGGCGGCACAATGTCGTTCTTCACGGCCAGCACTGTGGCCATGGCCTCAACGGCGCCGGCAGCACCCAGGAGGTGGCCCGTCATCGACTTTGTCGACGAGATGTTGAGCTTGAAGGCAGCCTCGCCAAACACCTCCTTGATGGCCTTCGCCTCAGAGATGTCGCCCACATGCGTTGAGGTGCCGTGCACGTTGATGTAATCTATGTCCTCAGGCTTCATCCCAGCGTCTTCCAGTGCGTTCTGCATCACCAGCTTGGCGCCCAGTCCCTCTGGGTGTGAGGCGGTGATGTGGTGTGCGTCGGCGCTCATGCCGGCTCCAGCCATCTCAGCATAAATCTTTGCCCCACGTGCCTTGGCGTGCTCCAGTTCCTCCAGGATGAGGCAACCGGCTCCCTCGGCCATGATGAATCCGTCGCGGCTGGCACTGAAGGGGCGGCTGGCCTTCTCCGGCTCGTCATTGCGAGTGCTCAGGGCGTGCATGGCGTTGAATCCGCCCACACCCGTTGCACAGATGGCAGCCTCGGCACCACCAGCCACAATGACATTGGCCTTGCCCAGACGAATAAGGTTGAAGGCGTCGGCCAGTGCATTCGACGACGAGGCACATGCGCTCGACGTGATGTAGTTAGGACCGTGGAAACCATACATAATAGATATCTGTCCGGCAGCAATGTCGGCAATCATCTTCGGTATGAAGAAGGGGCTAAACTTAGGACCGTCGGCTATGTGCTGGCCATAGTACACCACCTCGTCCTCAAACGTCTTGATGCCGCCGATGCCCACGCCATACACCACGCCTACGCGGTTCTTGTCAATGCTTTCAAGGTCCATGCCGCTGTCGTCAACAGCCTGCTTGGCAGCAATGAGTGCCAGCTGCGTGTAGCGGTCCATCTTGCGGGCCTCCTTGCGATCCAGGTATTCGTTCACATTGAGGTTCTTTACCTCGCATGCAAACTTGGTCTTAAGCAGTGTTGTGTCGAAAGATGTAATAGGGGCTGCGCCGCTCACGCCGTCGAGCAGGTTCTTCCACATCTCTTCGGGGTTATTGCCCACCGGAGTAACAGCGCCCAGTCCAGTAACTACTACTCGTTTTAACTCCATAAGTTTGTTGGTTTTTTCATCCCCTTAGGTTCTTGCTTATAGCAAGCCACCATAGTATGAGTGAGGGGAATGGGGGTCTGAACAAAGGAGTGACAGTGAAAAAACTGTCTCCTATATGATATAGTTAAGGGTCTGAATAGTACTTTCGCCTCTTCAGACCCCCAACCCCCTAACTCGGGGGCTCATTTTACTTTTGTTGATTCTCTTCAATATAGGCTATTGCGTCAGCCACGGTGCCAATCTTCTCAGCCTTGTCATCGGGAATGGAAATACCGAACTCCTTCTCAAACTCCATAATGAGCTCCACGGTGTCGAGCGAATCGGCTCCAAGGTCGTTGGTGAAACTAGCTTCGCTCTTTACCTCAGCCTCGTCTACTCCCAGTTTGTCTACAATAATTGACTTTACTTTGCTTTCAATTTCTGACATGATTTTTCTCTTTTTTTGTGTTAATAATAATGTATGCCATACGGCGTACTATGAAAATCGGGTGCAAAGTAACACAATTTATTTCACTTACGCAAGTTTTTTGCACAAAAACTGACTGTTGTGTGCACACACAGCCGCGTTTGTGCAACTTTTTGACCTGAATCATGCCCTTTTTTTACATATTTTCACTCTATTGTCGTTCATTACCATCCGCTGGCGCATTCTTTTACACGAACAATTATCTTCTTCTTTCCAACATCAATCAGGGTGGGGCCTATTCTCTAAGCAGGAGGGGCGGCATCACTGCCGCCCAACAAGGCAATGAGCACTATTTGTTCTAAGGAAACGGTAAGAAAAAGCCATGGCAGAAAGCTATCAGCCAAAATGATAATGCCCCAAAAAGACAATGATATATATGCCGCCGCTATGTCCTACGCGCGCGCGTTTTATATGCGCGCGTGAATGTTTGGTGCTTGCACCACTTGCACCACGCCTCAATATCAGCACGTTACATTCGCACTTTGGTTGCACCTGCTTGCACCAGGTTGCACCACAGCTCTAACTATAAGGGGTAAAAAAGTCCCAGGGCTTGGGACAAACACAGGAGGGCTCCGCATGAAAAAAAGTGGCTGCCAAATTTCCACAGGAGGCCACCATTTTCATCATTCCCCATACATTTTTACAGAGGCCTAAGGCCACAGAGTGGTGCAAGTGGTGCAAGCACCAAACACTCACGCGCGCATAATAACGCGCGCGCGAGAAATATAAGTATGAGTCAGAGAAGCTACTGCTTGGTGATATGTAGGAATCGGGTCATCTTTCGGGTGATGCTCCTGTCCATGTTGTCGATGAATGCATCAAGGAGTCGCGTCTTGCCGTGGAGCGGCGTCACGTCGTAGTCGGCAATGACCGCAGGGATGAGTGTGCTGCTGCCTTCGCGAAGGGTTATCTCGTGGCCAGTGCTGCGAATCTTTATCTGGCAGTCGCCCTCAATGCACATAGATATGACGAAGCTGTCGTACTTCAACAGGTTGCGGTGGAAGGAGCCGGTGAGCTCCATCACGCGCACATCGAAATAGGGTGAGTCGACTATCTGTATGGCCCTGTTGCCGGTCTCGGCATACTCCGTGCGGTAGTTTTTCTCCACCCTATAGTCGAGCGCCTTGGCTGCCAGCTCGGTATGCAGCTGGCGTGGCTTGCCGTCCATGCCAGGACGGTTATAGTCGAAGATGCGGTAGGTGACATCGCTCGACTGCTGCACCTCTGCCAGCATGATGCCGCCACAAATGGCATGGACGCGCCCGGCGGGAAGATAGAACACGTCGCCGGCGCTGACGGGATGGCAGGCCAGCACCTCGGTGATGGTGCCGTCGGCCACGCGGTGGCGGTATTCGTAGGGAGTTATCTTCTGTTTGAATCCGGCATAGAGGCGGCTACCCTCTTCGGCCCTGATGATATACCACATCTCGCTCTTGCCCATCTTGCCGTGCTCGCGCTGGGCCATCTCGTCGTTGGGATGCACCTGAATGCTGAGGTCGCGCTCGGCGTCGATAAACTTCACCAGCAGGGGCAGCTGGCCGTGGTATTTCTGGTTGACACCCCTGCCGAGTATGGCTTCGGGATATTCGTTTATCACTGACACCAAATCACGGTGAGCAAAGTCACCATTGCTGATGATGCTGGTGCTCGACGGCACGGCGCTCACCTCCCAACTCTCGCCTATGGGCTCGTTGGTAGGCTCCAGGCCCTTATAAGGTCGAAGCTGATGGCCGCCCCAAACCACGGGGTGGAGGTTTGGCTCGAAAAGAAGGGAATAAAATGTTGACATCATGTCTCGTCTTAAAACTATCAATTGCGATTGATTTGTATCAATAATTTGTCAATTCTGCACTTTTTGGCATGAAAAAGTTTGGAAACAGCACAAAAACGCCCTACCTTTGCAATGTGTTTTTCATAGTATTAGATTTAAGGTTAACAAAGGTTGGGTCACAGCGGTGACCCTTTTTTTTTGTCTGTAAGAAACTGTTTCACGGCCACTACCAAGGCATCGTTCTCAGCAGGCGATTGTGATGCCACGCGGAAGTGCTGCGGGGTGAGGCCTGCAAAGTTGGAGGCATCGCGTATAAGCATGCCGTGCTGCTGCAGCAGGTACTGTTTCAACGAAGCGCTATTTATGTCATCGGCCATATCATTCTGACTGTTCTTCAGCCTGCACAGCATAAAACTGGTGCTGGTGGGCTGCACCTCTATGCCTTCGACGGCACTGAGTGCGGCGCACAGGCGCTGCGCCTCGTCAAGGTCGGGGCGGCAGCGTAGCTCGTCGTGGTGTGCCTCGAGATACTTGCCAGCCTCTATGGCTATCGACGACACGGCCCAGGGGCGCAGGTGGCGGCGCAGCACGTCGGCCAGCGGCATGGGGGCAGTGATATAGCCCAGGCGCAGACCCGGCACGCCGAAGGTCTTCGTCATGCTGTGCAGCTGCACCACCCGCATGAGCGGCATGGCATGGCGTGGTGTCATCACTGGGCAGCGGGTGTAGTGCTCGTACGACTGGTCGACCACCACGAGGTCGTAGCGCACGGCCAGACGCTCTATCTGCTCGGGCTTAGCCACGCTCCCCGTGGGGTTGTTAGGACAGCAGAGCCAGTAGCAGTAGTGCTGGCTGTCGGCAGGCGGCAGCAGTGCGGTGGCGTCGGCATACTCGCTGAAGGTGGGCTGCGGTATGAGGGGTCGGTAGCGGAATGCCCGCGCAATGAGGTAGATGGCGTCGGTGACGCCGGCCGTGACGATGACGCAGGCGGGGTTGATGCCGTGGCGCTCGGCTATGATGCGCTCCAGCGACCAAGCCTCCGGCTCGGGGTAAGAAGCGAGGAGGGATGGAGGGCGCGAGGTGAGGAGCTCGGCCAAGTGTTGTGCCAGGGCGGTGTGGCCTTGCGGGCGGCAAATGTTCGACGAGAAGTCGCTCACTATGTGTATGCCCTCATACTGATAGGCGTCGTCGCCGTGTCCCTTAATCATTGTCGGTAAGTATTTGATATAGTTGGTGCATGTCTAAATGTTGGCGCACATGGTCGGCCAGACGGTCGAACTGCTGCTGCCTGTAGGTGCGATAGTCGGTGGTTGGTGCTGCGGCAGTAAGACGGCTGGCGAAGGGCTGCAGCAGGAAGTTGACAAAGGGAGCATTGTCGAGGATGCCGTGCACATAGGTGCCCATGCAGCGGGGGCTCTCTATGTAGCCATCGGTATGTGCGTCGGCCAGCGTCAGCAGGGGTTTGGAGGGCGCACCTTCCACCGGCTGGGTGCGGCCCATGTGTATTTCGTAGCCCCGCATCGGCAACGGGTCGTCGGCTGCCGTCCCTTGTGCACGGTGCAGGGTAAACTCCACCTGCCGTGTAGTCTTCTCGCCGCTCATGGTGGTGACGACGGGCAGCAGGCCGAGGCCGGCAGTGCGCTCTGTGTTGCCTTCGGTGTGGAGGGGATCGAGCACCTCGCGGCCCATCATCTGATAGCCGCCGCAGATGCCCAGCACCGTCTTACCCTGTGCATGCGCCTCGACCACCGCCTTGGCGCAGCCGTTGTCGAAGAGCTGCTGCAGGTCAGCTATGGTAGTCTTCGTGCCTGGCAGTATGATGATGTCGGCCTGCGCTATGTGCTCTGGGTTGGCAGAGTAGTAGAGGTGGAGTCGTGGGTCGTGCTCCAGCGCGTCGAAGTCGGTATAGTTAGAGATGTGCGCCAGCCTCACCACCGCCACGTTCACCTTGCCCTCTTTGGGGTCTATGGGCAGCGATGCCCTTCGGCTGAGCGCCACACTGTCTTCGTCGTCAATGTGTATGTCGCTGAAATAGGGAATGACGCCCAGCACGGGCACTCCGCAGAGTTGCTGCAGCATGCGGCGCCCCTCGTCGAAGAGGCGCATGTCGCCCCTGAACTTGTTGATAATGATGCCCTTGATGAGCTGTCGGTCGTCAGGCGTCTGCAGCACGATGCTGCCATAGGCTGAGGCAAAGACGCCACCGCGGTCGATGTCGGCCACCAATATGACGTCGGCTTGGGCATGGCGCGCCATGGGTAGGTTCACCAAGTCGTGGTGGCGCAGGTTCAGCTCGCTGATGCTCCCCGCCCCCTCCATCACGATGGGGTTATAGCGGGATGCCAGTCGGTCGTAGGCAGCACATACCTCTGCACGGAAGTCGATGGTCGCTGGCCGCTGTTGCACAAGCGAGGGCGATACACCCGACTTGCCATTGTCAAAACCTTCCGCACTGCCCTCACCCTGGGAAGGGGCAGGGGTAGGCTTCCAGAAGTCGTAGGCATCGCGGTTGCCGATGGGGCGACCGTTGAGCACCACCTGACAGGTGTGGTCGCTCTGCGGCTTCAGCAGCAGCGGGTTCATGTCGGTGTGGCAAGGCAGACCGGCAGCCTCGGCCTGCACTGCCTGCGCGCGGCCTATCTCCTGTCCGTCGGGGGTGGCGTAGGAGTTAAGCGCCATGTTCTGCGCCTTGAAGGGTGCAGGGTGATAGCCGTCCTGCAGAAAGATGCGGCAGAGGGCTGCAGCTATCACGCTCTTACCTACGTCGCTGCCCGTGCCAGCGAGCATGAGTGGGTGGAGGAGTGTTCTTACGTGTTTATTTGCCATGGGGTGTTGATGGGCGCACATTTTTCCATGCAAAGATAACCAATTCATGGTAAATACGTGTTGCACCCAACTTAAATGATGTTAAAAAGAGTGCCGAAAGTACTTTCGCTACCATATAACAAATCAACACTTATTATTTTAACTTCAATTTGAGAGCCTTAAATCTATACTCTGCGCAGGAGTGATGGCGACCGTAGGCGCGGAAGGGATGGCGACCGTAGGCGCGGGAGGGATGGCGACCGTAGTCGCGGGAGGAATGGCGACCGTAGGCACTCCCCTCCCATGTAGGGGAGGGGCAGGGGTGGGGTCAGTATTATCCCAATCCGCTTACTCAATGGCACCTCTCGCCCCTTCGGCTTTGGGTGATGACTGCCCTCAATGTAATGTCCAACGTGCGTTTCTTCAAGCCCTTAGAAAGATACTGACCCCACCCCTACCCCTCCCCTACATGGGAGGGGAGTGCCTACGGAGTCCCTGCGCTCCTGACTGCGCTCCCTGCGCTTCCATATAACAGAAATGCTGTTATTCGGAGCTTCATTTTAGGTGTTGCCTAATTCATTACTCGGAAGAACAAAAGAAAAAACTGTTTTTCTTTTGTTTTTCGCTCGCTTATTCGTACCTTTGGCTGATGCCTAAAGTACTTTCGCTCGGAAGAACAAAAGAAAAAACTGTTTTTCTTTTGTTTTTCGCTCGCTTATTCGTACCTTTGCAGCACTCAACGACAATAGAACAGGAAAGAAGAGCGAGAAAAATGAAAATATTCACTGCTGCTCAGATACATGAGCTTGACAAATATACGATAGAGAACGAGCCCATCAAGTCGATCGACCTCATGGAGCGCGCTGCAGTCAGCATTACCGCTGCCATCATGGACCGCTGGGCCGACGATGTGCCTGTGGTGGTGTTTGCCGGTCCCGGCAACAACGGCGGCGACGCACTGGCAGTGGCGCGGCTCCTAGGCGAGCGCGGCTATCAGGTGCAGACCTTCCTCTTCAACATCAGCGGTACGCTCTCAGCCGACTGTGCGGAGAACAAGCAGCGGCTGCTCACCAAGAAAGGGCATCCGCTCTTCACGGAGGTGACACATGAGTTTGACCCGCCACAGCTGGAACGGGGCATACTGGTGGTGGACGGGCTCTTCGGCAGCGGGCTGAACAAGCCACTGGCGGGGGGATTCGCCTCGCTGGTGAAATACATCAACGCCGCCAAGGCCGACGTGGTGAGCATCGACGTGCCGTCGGGACTGATGACCGAAGACAACTCCTACAACGTAAGGGCGAACATTGTGCGGGCCACGCTCACGCTCACGCTGGGACAGCAGAAGCTGAGCTTCCTCTTCGACGAGTACCAACAATTCCTTGGCGAGGTGCAGGTGCTCGACATCGGACTGAGCCAGGAAGGAATCGACCACATAGACGCACAATACACGCTGCTCGACAAGAAGTTGATGAGCGGACTGCTGAAACCCCGCAACCCCTTCGCCCATAAAGGCGCCATGGGCCATGCGCTGTTGGTGGCCGGCAGCTATGGCATGGCCGGCGCAGCCATATTGGCCGCTCGTGCCTGCATGCGTGCCGGGGCTGGCAAGCTCACCGTGCACACCCCGCGCAGAAACATGGCCGTGGTACAAATGGCAGTGCCCGAGGCCGTGGTACACGTAGACCATGAGGAGACGATCTTCACCGAAGCCGAGCCTACCGACGACTTTCAAGCTGTGGCCGTGGGCCCCGGCATAGGCACCGCCGAGCAGACAGGCATTGCCATGATAGCCCAGTTGCGGCGCGTGCAGTGTCCGGCCGTGGCCGATGCCGATGCGCTGAACATTCTGGCCGAGCGCCACGGCTGGCTGCAGCAGCTGCCAAAGGGCATCATACTCACACCACACCCCAAGGAGCTGGAGCGCTTGGAGGGACAGAGCACCGACAGCTACGAACGGCTCACAAAGGCTCGTCAGCTGGCTGAGCACATACAGGGCTACGTCATACTGAAGGGACACCGCACCGCCATCTGCATGCCCGACGGCCATGTGGCATTCAACAGCACCGGCAACGCCGGCATGGCCACCGCCGGCAGCGGCGACGTGCTCACAGGCATACTGCTCGGACTGCTGGCACGCGGATACCATCAGCGCCAGGCCTGCATGCTCGGTGTATACCTGCACGGACTGGCAGGCGACCTAGCTGCAGCCCGCCTGGGACAGGAGAGCCTCATGGCCAGCGACATCATAGACTACTTGCCGAAGGCCTTTCTCGCACTGGAGAGAAACGAATGAAACAGAGGCTGTAAGAATCGGCTGCACACCGG
>JAEEGG010005846.1_pt1 | contig 29036 bp, 28 predicted proteins | sample 9134161 | NCBI WGS metagenome assembly JAEEGG01 (sample SAMN16246543, study PRJNA631951) | gut metagenome | biome: gut microbiome; feature: rumen; material: CR-attached | host: Bos | place: Iran: Karaj | collected 2018-10 | reverse complement strand
AGTCAAGTATTCCGACCATTATCCCGTCATTGCCACCTACTATGAAACGCGATGAAGTCCTTGCCGAGGCCCTGAAGACCCTCCGGGCCGGCGGCACGATCCTGTATCCCACCGACACCGTCTGGGGGCTGGGCTGCGATGCCACCAACCCGGAAGCCGTGGCGAAGATCTATGCCATCAAGCGGCGGAGCGAAGCCAAGTCGCTGGTCCTCCTGGCCGCGGACCTGGACATGGTAGCTAAGTACGTACGGCAGGTTCCGTCCATGGCGGTGGAACTCGTGGAGGTCAATGACAAGCCCATGACGATCATTTATCCCGAGGCGCAGGCCGGGGTGGAAGGGGAGCCCGGCGACCGCTGGCACCTCGCCTGGAACGCCGTCGCCGAAGACGGCTCCGTGGGCATGCGCATCCCGCTGTTCGACTTCTGCAGGGACCTGGCCTTCAAGCTCGGCCGCCCGGTCGTTTCTACATCCGCGAACATCTCCGGCGAGCCCACGCCCGCCCGTTTCAGCGAAATCCCGCAGGAGATCAAGGACGCCGTCGATTTCGTCGTCCCGCCCTCCATCGACACCGACTCCACCGGCAAAGCCTCCCAGATCATCAAGGTCGGGATGGACGGCGAGATCGAGATCATCCGGATGTAATCCTTGTCATTTCGAACGAATCCCTTGTCATTTCGAGCGAAGTCGAGAAATCTATTATGGAACTGTTCTATGCATACGACTCCGATGGCCGTACCTGCCGGCTGGACGCCGACGAGTCCGGCCACTGCTGTCGCGTGCTGCGGCACCGCGCCGGGGATGAGATCCATGTGATCGACGGCCTCGGGACGATGTACCGCTGCCGGCTCACGGACGATAACCCCAAGGGTGCCGAGGCTGAGGTGCTTGAGGCCTTCCCGGGCTGGGGTGGTCACCCCTACCGGCTCACGGTCGCATGCTGCCCCACGAAGAACAACGACCGTTTCGAGTGGTTTGTAGAAAAGGCCACGGAGGTGGGTGTGGACCGCATCGTGCCTACCATCGGCGAGCGATCCGAGCGCAAGGTCTATAAGACAGACCGCGCCCTCCGCATCGCCCTCTCCGCCACCAAACAATCCCTCAAGGCCCGCATCCCCGAAATCGCGGAGCCGGTTTCCGTCAAGGATTTCATCTGTCATTCCGAGCCCGCGGAGCAGGCGAAGGAATCTCTCAAGCTCATCGCCTATTGCTTCGAAGGCGACACGAAGCGTATCTCCATTCAGGAAGCTTTGAAAGCCTACGAAGGGAAAGACGTCACCATCCTGATCGGCCCGGAAGGGGATTTCTCCCCGGAGGAAGCACGCCTGGCCGTGGAGCACGGCTACATTCCCGTCCATCTCGGCGCTTCGCGCCTCCGTACGGAAACCGCCGCGGTCCTTGCGGCCACGGCGGTGTACCTATCCTATGAATAGCCTCTTTGCTGTCTCTCATTGAGAGTTGGTGACAACTAGTGGCTGGTTCCTCCCCAACTTGAAGTCGCATTTTGCGACCTCAAGTTTGTGGCTCAGGCGTCTGCTATTGTTGGCGCAGGTGAAATCGCTTTTTGGCGCAGACGAGGGAAAAGGGTAAGGACCTGCGACGCTATAGTGCATAAGAGCCCATTTTGCGTCGCAGGTCCCCCACTAAAAAACACACCTGCACCAAAAAGTGTAGAGACCTGCTCCAAGAGTGCCTTCCGACGCATCCGTACGGAAACCGCCGCGGTCTTGGCGGCCACGGCGGTGTAGTCATTTCCCGGTGAGTTGGCAACCTGTTCCGGCAAAAAGGAGAATGGCGGGGCGCCTGCGACACTTTTTTGAAAGTTTTTGGGCAGAATTCAACATTTGCTATCTTTGCAGGACCATGTTTATCGGACTCATATCGGATTCGCACGGCGTGTTTTCGCCGGAGTTCAAGGAGTTCCTCCGGGATGTCGACGAGATCTGGCATGCCGGGGACTTCGGGGGCGGACTGGACACGGAGGCGGAGATCGCTGCCTTCAAGCCGCTCAAGGGCGTCATCGGCAACTGCGATGACCGGCGGCTGCTGGATCGGTGCCCGCTGTTCCGCTGCTGGGAGTGCGAGGGTTTGAAAGTGCTGATGACCCATATCGGCGGGTCACCCGGCCACTATTATCCTGAGGCCCGGGCGCTCATCCGGCGGTATCGGCCCGATATCTTTGTCTGCGGGCATTCCCACATCCTGAAAGTTATGGATGATAAGTCCGAAAAAGTCCTGTATATCAACCCTGGGGCCTGTGGTAACCAAGGCTGGCACGCTTTCCGGACAGCCCTCCGCTTTCATATTGATAGCGGGAAAGTCCATGACATGGAGGTCTTCGAGCTGAATCGCAGATAGGCTGTAATGAAATTGTAATATCCCTAAATTATAAATATTTTAAAAAATTCTTGCTTGTTTCAAGAATAGGGTGTACCTTTGCCGCCCGAAAGTGTTTTGTTTAACTAGTTAGTAAAAACTTACAACCATGAAAAAGGTATTTATGTCCGCCGCCGTCATCGCGATGATGATCTGCGCCGCCGCTTGCGGAAACAACAATTCCAAGAAGGCTGAGTCCGAGGCCGAGGCTGCCGTCGAGGCTGCTGCCGAGGAAGTCAAGGATGCTGTCGAGGCCGTCGACACCACTGTCGCCGCCGCCGCTGATTCCGTCGTTGCTGCCGCCAACCAGGTCGTCGCCGAGTAAGCGAAGTCCCGCAATCATTGCGATGAGATATTGTCCCGAGATGGAACAATATCTTTTTTTTGTATCTTAGCGGAACGAAAGACGACGGATCATGGCTGTGAAAGGATCGACGAAAGCGAAGACCGTGTGGTTCTGCTCGAACTGCGGCAACGAGTACTCCAAGTGGATGGGCAAATGTCCCGCCTGCGGGGAGTGGAATACGATGGTGGAGAAGGAAGTGGTGACGGGGAAGCGCCCGCTTGCGGTGTCCGTCCCCGGGGCCGGCCGCAAGCCAATGCCCTTGAAGGATGTGTCCACGACCGCGGAGGACCGCGTGTCCCTCGGCAGCGCCGAGGTGGACCGCCTCCTCGGCGGCGGCATCGTCAAAGGCTCCCTGGTGCTGATGGGCGGCGAACCCGGCATCGGCAAGTCCACCCTTTCCCTCCAGATTCCCCTCAGCTGCCCCGCTTTGAAAGTCCTCTATGTCACGGGTGAGGAAAGCGTCAAGCAGGTGAAAATGCGGGCGGACCGCCTGGGTGGCGACGCCTCCAACTGCTTGATTTACAGCGAAACCCTGATGGACAACATCATTGCTGAGGCAGAAGAGACCGCCCCGGACCTCGTCATCGTGGACTCCGTCCAGACGATGTACTGCCAGAACGTGGAGTCCACCGCCGGTTCCGTGACGCAGGTCAAGGAGGTCGCCGCCGCGCTGCTCCGCTTCGCGAAGGGCAGCGGCATCCCGGTCATCCTCATCGGCCATATCACCAAGGAAGGTGCCATCGCGGGCCCGAAGGTACTGGAGCACATTGTCGATGTGGTCCTGCAGTTCGAGGGTGAGAACCGCGGTCCCTACCGCGTCCTTCGCAGCATCAAGAACCGCTTCGGATCCACCGCGGAACTCGCCGTGTTCGAGATGACCGGTGCAGGCCTCCGCCAGGTGGCGAATCCTTCCGAGCTCCTCATCCCCCAGCACGAGGACGGACTCAGCGGCACGGCCGTGAGCGCCATGCTGGACGGCAACCGGCCCTTCATGTTCGAGGTACAGGCCCTGGTCTCGTCGGCCGTGTACGGTACGGCGCAGCGCAGCGCGACGGGCTTTGACGTCCGTCGCCTGAATATGCTCCTCGCCGTGCTGGAACGCCGCGCCGGTTTCAAACTCAGCCAGAAGGACGTGTTCCTGAACATGGCCGGCGGCCTGCGCATCACGGACCCGGCCTGCGACCTCGCGGTCGTGGTGGCCGTCCTTTCCTCCAACTTCGACTACGCCATCCCAAGCGATGTGTGCTTCGCCGGCGAAGTGGGCCTCAGCGGCGAAATCCGGCCGGTTTCCCAGGCCGAACGCCGCGCCGTGGAGGCCGCCCGCCTGGGCTTCCGCCGCATCTTCGTCTCCTCCTACACCCGCTTCGACCGCAAGCCCGAGGGCATCGAGGTCGTGAAAGTGTCCGACATCCCCGCCCTCGTTAAATCCCTGTTCCGATGAAAATGACGATGAAACAGATCAACCGGTACCTCTTTCCGTTGTTGATCCTGATTGCGGTGTTCCTCGCCTTCAACCGCCCGAAGGTGTTCACGAAGGAGGAGCGCCTGATCATCCGCCAGTCCGATTCCGTGATGTACGTGACCGTGTGGCCGGAGGACAGCGCGGTCCTGCGCACGCCCTGCGGCGACCTCACGAAAGCCGAACTCAAGTCCAAGGAACTAAAGACCCTGATGGCCAAGATGCTGGCCACTGTGCGCGCCCCGCAGCATGACGGCGTGGGCATCGCCGCGCCCCAGGTGGGCATTTCCAAGCGCATCATCTGCCTCCAGCGTTTCGACAAGGACGGCGGCCCGTTCGAGTGCTACCTGAATGCGCACATCGACAGTCTCTTCGGGAACATCGGCAAGGGGCCGGAAGGCTGCCTGTCCGTCCCGCCCATGCGCGGCCTCGTCCCGCGCTACACGGATGTCATCATATCCTATGTTCATCCGGAAACGCTTGAGCCCAGGCGTGATACCGTCCACGGCTACACCGCGGTCATCTTCCAGCACGAATGCGACCACCTGGACGGCCGTCTGTACATCGACCGGGCCGACACCGTTTACGTTTCTACCGCTTGGGAAGCGGAAAGGCGGGCGTTCGACTATACCCGTCCGGACTGGTGGCCGCTGCCGTAGTCCTTTCCCTGCCAAGTATCTCTTTCCAGCAAGCGCCGCTCCAGGAGCTGGTGCAGGTCCGATGCGCGCACGCCCCATCCGGGAACGGCGAGAAAGCGGGGCGGGACGCTCGCGGCGAGCCGGCCGACGGCGATGTCCGGGCGCAGGCGCTCCAGGAGATCGACCAGAAGGTCGATGTACGCGCCCAGCGTCCAACGGACAAAACCGTCCGGCCGGGCGGCGAATTCCTCCGCCATCGGCGTTCCTTTCAGGATTTGCAGTTGATGGAACTTGACGCTGTCCAGCGGAAGGGCATTGATGCGGGAAACATCTTCCAGCAAGGTTTCCCGCGTTTCGCCCGGCAGGCCCAGGATGAAGTGCCCGCAGACGGGAATGCCGCGGGCGGCGGTTTCCCGTACAGCCCGTTCCGTGCAGGCGAAATTGTGCCCCCGATGCACCCACAGCAGGGTTTCATCCCGACACGACTCGATTCCGTATTCCATCCGGGCGCACCCGAGAGAAGCGATGTAATCCAACTTTTCCGCATCCACGCAATCCGGCCGGGTACCGATGACGATGCCGGAAACGGCAGGATGCGCCAATGCTTCCGTGTAGACTTCCCTTAGTCGCTCAAGCGGTGCATGCGTATTGGAAAACGATTGGAAATAGGCGAGATAGGGTCCGTGTGACTTTCCCCGTGCCGCATGAAAAGCAATTCCTTCGTCAATCTGCTGCGTGATGCTTTTCTGCGGAGAACTGTAAGCAGGATGGAACGCGGCGTTGTCACAGAACGTGCACCGGCCGTGCGGGCACGTGAATCCCGCGTCCACGACCAACTTTTGTCCGGGCTCTTTCGCGGCATGATATCGTTTTCCCTCCCACTCCATAGGACAAAGATAAGAAAAAGCTATCTTTGTATTGTTATAGTCAAACAGATATGAAGAAGCTCCTCCTGCTGGCGGCGGCACTGGTGGCCGCCTCCGCCGTTTCCCTGGCGGACAACATCCGTTTCGCGTCGCACCCTTCGCTTTCCCCGGACGGAAAGCAGATTTATTTCAGCTATGACGGAGACATCTATTGCGTGCCCGTCGCAGGTGGGCAGGCCACGGCCGTCATCACGATGCCCGGGGTACAGGATTCCCCGCTCGTTTCCCCGGATGGTAAATGGCTGGCCTTCAGTTCCGACATCCAGGGCAACAACGATGTCTATATCGTTCCTGTCGCCGGCGGACAGGCCGTCCAGCTGACGTTCCACGAGGCGCCGGACGTGCCGGTGGGCTGGTCGCCGAAGTCGGACCGGATCTACTTCGAGTCCACGCGCGAGAGCGCCCGCAAGACCTCCTTCCAGGTGGCCGTCGCGGGCGGCACCCCGCAACGGATGTTCGACGGCTTTTTCAACACGGTCGTCAACCTCGCCGAGAATCCCAAGACGGGCGAATTCCTCTTCAACGAGTCCATGGAGAGCATCAGTTTCCCCACCCGGAAACGTTATGTCGGCGACCACAATCCCAACATCAAGAGCTGGAATCCCCGCACCAAGGCCTACCAGGAATTGACCGACTACATCGGTAAGGACCAATGGCCCATGGCGGACAAGGACGGCAACATCTACTACGTCAGTGACGAGCTGAACAAGGAGTCCAACATCGTCAAATATGTCAAGGGCGGAAAGCCGCAGCAGCTCACCTCCTTCGACAAGTCCGTCCAATATCCGTCCATCGCGTTCGGCGGGTCGGCCATCGTGTTCCTGAAAGACTATGAGATCCATGTCCTGGAACCGGCCACCGCGAAGGTTTCGGTTCCGCAGATTCAGATTGCCTCCGGCCGTGTCGAGGTCCGCAGGGCCTTTGAAGGGCAGACGCCCACGGCGGCGGATGTCTCCCCGGACGGGAAGAAGTTCGCGCTGGTCATCCGTGGCGGCCTGTATGTATCCGACACGAAATGCAAATACCTCCAGAAGTTGGACACGCCTGCGGATGAGCGGGTGGATGAAGTGGTCTGGGCCCATGACAGCAAGACCCTCTACTACACGCGGACGGACAAGGGTTGGACCAACCTCTTCCGGATTGCGGCCGACGGAAGCGCCGGCGAATCGCCCGTGTTCCTGTCGGAAAACAACACCACGAGCCTGCAGGCCGACGGAAAACGCGAAAAGCTCGCCTTCATCGACGGCAGCCGCGCCGTAATGCTGCACGATATGAAGGCGGGGACAACCATCCAGGTCGCCGAGGCGGAGTTCTGGTCTTTCCAGGGCTACAATCTCGCTTTCTCGCAGGACGGCACCTGGCTGGCCTTCGATGCCATGCACCGGTTCGAGAGCGACATCTTCCTCTACAACCTCAAGGACGGAAGCCTGCGGAATTTCACCCGTTCCGCTTCGGTGGAACGGAATCCCGTCTTCACGCCTGACGGGAAATACATGTACCTGCTGGCCAACCCTACGGCCTCCTCGTTCCCCCGGGGAGCCCGGCCCGCCCTGTACAAGCTTCCGCTCCGGAAGTATGACACCCCCTTCAAGTCCGAGAACGTAGAGGACCTGTTCAAGGACAAGAAGGACAAGCCGAAGAAGGATTCGACCGTCGTCATCGACTTCAAGGACATCCATGAAAGGATGACCCGTGTCGAGCGTGAAGGTTCCCAGGGAAATCCGTATATCTACTCCGCGAAGGGCAAGGACTATCTTTTGTACATGTCGATGGGCGCGGGCACCCCGGGCGTCTTCTCCCTGGAGATTTCCGATCCGGAGGCGAAGCCCAAGGCCATCAAAGACCTCCGCGGCGGCACTTTCTTCAACAGCAAGGACGCGCTGTACTGCCTGTCGTCCGGCGCCATCTACAAGGTCGATCCGGGCGCGGGTTCCGCTACCAAGACCGAGGTCAAGAAAGACGTGGAAGCCGTGCTGGACAACGAGTTCCGGCAGATGTTCTATGAGACCTGGGCCGTGCTGGAACAGAACTATTACGACGTGCATTTCCACGGCGCGGACTGGCCGGCGGTCCGGGACTATTACGCCTCGCTTCTCCCTTACGTCCGGACGCGTGCGAACCTCCGCACGCTCCTCGCCGACCTCCTGGGCGAGTTGAATTCTTCGCACCTGGGCTTCTCCTCCAGCGGTGCTGAGGAAAAGCAGGAGACCCGCACCCGCACCTATGGCACCGGAATCCTCTTTGACAAGGCTTCCCCGTACAAGGTCGCGGGTATCCTCGCGGATTCCCCGACCGACCGGTACGGAATCGATGTCAAGAAAGGCGATGAACTGGTCGCCGTAAACGGTGTGCGGGTGGACAAGAACACGAACCGCGAGAAATACTTCTCCGGCGCCGTACCCATGGACGAATTGAAACTCACCTTCAGCCGTGGCGGCAAGGAGTTCGACACCAAGGTCCATACCACGACAGCCGCAGCGCTCAAGACGCTCGCTTACAAGGAATGGGAGGAGCAGCGCGCCGACATGGTCACGGCCAAGACCGGCGGGAAGGTCGGGTACATCCACATGCGGGCGATGGGTGCGGAGGACCTGGAGTCCTTCCTGCTCAAGATGCATACGGAAGTGTTCGACAAGGACGCGCTCATCCTGGACCTGCGGTACAACAACGGCGGCAATGTCCACAAGGAGGTCATCGACTTCCTCCGCGGCCAGTCCCACTTTGAATGGGCCTACCGCGACTTCCCGCGGACGAGCCATCCCAACGTCACTCCGGGCGACCGTCCTATCGTCGTGCTGGTCAATGAGCACAGCCTTTCCGACGCCGAGGTGACCTCCAACGGCATCAAGACCCTCGGCATCGCGAAGCTCGTGGGCACGGAGACCTACCGCTGGATCATCTTCACCTCGTCCGTCCGCCTGCTGGACGGTTCCACCTGCCGCATGCCGGCCTGGGGCTGCTACAGCGTCCTCGACGGTTCCGACCTGGAGAACACCGGCGTCAAGCCAGACATCTACGTCAAGAATACTTTCAAGGACCGCCTGGAAGGCAAGGATCCTCAATTGGATGCGGCAATCGCCGAGGTCCTGAAGGAGATGAAATAAGGAGTATCACTTAAATCATTACAACTATGGCTGATCAAATTAGAGAGGAGTGGTTCGCCACCTATCCGTTTGTCCTCCTGCAGGACATCGTGGTCAAAACCGTCAAGAAGACGGAAGGCAAGGGAAAGAAGAAAGTGGTCGTGGAGGAGAAACAGGAGCGGAAACTGCAAGTCGTCAAACAGTTGCTCTTTGGTGACTACATCAAGGCCATCGTGAAAGATGGGGCCTACGTGACGGAAACTTTTGACGGTGTGGAGTACGTCAAGGTCCATTGCCGGAATGCCGACGGCTACCTCAGATGGGACCAGATGCAGGAAGAGCGGCCCGTAGAGATCAATTTCATCGACGTGGGGCAGGGCGACGGATGCCACATCGTCACTCCGGACGACAAGCATTTCCTGGTCGATGCCGGCAAGGAGAACAACATGTATCGTTTCCTGAAATGGCGGTTCAACCTGCGCTCACCCAAGAACAAGGCGCCGGGATTCACCGTGGTCATCACGCATTCGGACGAGGATCATTATAAGGGATTTAAGGAAATATTCGAAAAAGCGAAGCCGGTCGAGCAACCGGAAGGCACGCCGGAAGAGGAGAAGAAGACTCCGCAGATCCGGATTAAGAAAATCTATCACAATGGAATGATCGAGGGGAGCGGCAATGTCCCGGAAGCGCTGGGAACCGTCGTTACCCATGATGGGAAGAAATACATTACCGACCTGTGCGACACGAATGACGATTATAAGAAACGGGTCGAGGATATCGAATCCGGCCGCGTCTTGGACAAGGACGGCGATGTGATCCCTGCCGGGAGATTCATCGACATGTTGCAGTTGATCGAAGCCCCCAAGGCATCCCTGCGGGCGGGTACCGAAGACAAGCCGGTCTATCTCTATAACAAGAACGGGATGACGATGGAGATCATGGGGCCGATCGCTGAGGATATCGACGGGAAGCCCGCTCTGCCTTATTTCGGCTCTGCCGGAAAGACGAAGAACGGCCATTCGGTCATCATCAAGCTGACGGTCGGCCATCTGAAGCTCCTTCTCGGAGGTGACCTGAACATGGAGGCGGAGAATTACCTGCTCAAGAAATACTCCGGCCAAGATGTGGAAGCCCTTGTGAAGTCGATGAAAAAGAAACTGAAACCGGAGACAAGGACGGCGAAGGAAGCTGAATTGCAAGCGGCCATCGGGGAAGCCCGGAAATACCTGGGGGTGGATATCGCCAAATCCTGCCACCATGGCAGCGACGAATTTACCAGCGAGTTCCTGCAGGCGCTGAATCCGCTCGCGACGGTGATTTCCAGCGGTGACGAAGAGTCTTACTGCCATCCCCGTCCCGACACCTTGGGTACCATCGGCAAATACAGCCGCGGCCATCGCCCCATGATTTACTCCACCGAACTGGCCCGGTCCGGCAAGGAATTCCTGAAACTGGACAAACTGGACCTCTCCTCCCAGAAGAAGAATGAACGGGTGGTGACCGTCTACGGCATGATCAACGTGCGCACGGACGGCAACAAGGTGATTTTCGCCCAGAAACTGGAAAAGAAGGCCTCCAGCGGACATACCTGGGACATCCACACGCTGGAATGGAACGAAGAGAAAGGCGAGTTCGAGCTGGTCGGAGCGAAGGAATAACAAGCTTTCTTTTTCGGACAGAATTGATTAACTTTGGAAGAGGTAATACAACGCTTATGAAAAAGATCATCCTTTTGCTTGCCGGCTGCCTGTTTTTCGCCGCGTCCTATGCGCAGGAACCGGTTACTTTCACTGCTGAGCAGGACCACCAGAACATGCTGGACCAGCTGGGAATCAAATCCATCCGGCGCGGGTTTGATGCCGATGAAAAGAGTCCTTACGCCGCCAACTACGACGAAAGCAAGGCCAATCCCTTCCCGGTGCTTCCGGAGATTCTCCGGACGAATGCGGGCAAGAAGGTGACTACCGCGAAGCAGTGGTGGGAAGTCCGCAGGCCGGAGATTGTCGAAGGCTTCGAGAGCGAGGTGTACGGCCGCGTCCCGGCCAATGTCCCGGGCGTAACCTGGACCGTCGAGGCGGAGGAGATCGAAATGGTCGGCATGATGCGGGCCAAGGCCAAGCAGCTCAGGGGCCATGTGGACAATTCCGCCTGCCCCTCGATCCATGTCGATATCAAGATGGTCGTCGTGACGCCCGCCAATGCCAAGGGGCCGGTTCCGCTGCTGATGATGTTCGGTCCCGCGAACCTTCCGAACCCCGTCAAGCCCGGCGGTGAAGACATGGCCGTCATCAACAAGGCGATCCGCCAGATGCTGGAGAACAATCCGGAAACGGCGGAACTGATGAAGAAGTATCCTGCCTGGCAGCCTTTCGAGCCCGCCAATCCTTTCGCGGCGTTCATGCGCCCGAGCCAGCAGGCTCCCGGCCAGGATCCGCCGTCCAACCAGCAGCTCCTCGCCGCTGGCTGGGGCTATGCGATGATCGATCCCAGCAGCATCCAGGCGGATAACGGTGCCGGTCTTACCCGGGGCATCATCGGCCTTACCAACCACGGCCAGCCCCGCAAACCGGACGATTGGGGTGCCCTGCGCGCCTGGGCCTGGGGTGCCGCCCGCGGTCTGGATTATCTCGAGACCGACCCGGACGTGGACGCGAAGCACGTCGGCATCGAGGGCGTCTCCAGATACGGCAAGGCGGCGCTGGTGACCCTGGCATTCGAAGAGCGTTTCTACATGGGCCTGATCGGCTCGTCCGGAAAGGGCGGCGCCACCCTGCACCGTCGTATTTTCGGCGAAGGCCTGGAGAATCTCTCCAATGCCGGTGAGTACCACTGGATGGCCGGCAACTACATCAAATATTGCGCAATCGAGTCGAAGACGGGCGCCTGGAACGCCGGTATGCTGCCGGTGGATTCCCACGAACTCATCGCGCTCTGCGCACCGCGCCTGGTCTTCATCAGCTACGGTATTCCGGAGAAGGGCGACGCCCTCTGGCTGGACCAGTATGGCAGCTGGCAGGCGACCGTGGCCGCCGGTGAGGTGTTCAAACTGCTCGGTGCGAAGGATCTGGGCCTGTCCAACGATTACCGCAAAGAGCCGATGCCGCCGGTCCTGACCGGCCTTCTGGATGGTGAACTCGCCTGGCGTCAGCACGACGGCGGCCACACGGACGGCCCCAACATGAAGTATTTCATCGAATGGGCGACGGGCAAGATCCGGAAGTGACGAATCCAAAAAAAGTATTATCTTTGCAGTCGATTTAATTCAGTACGCTATGAATCTCAGAGACATCAAGAAAGACATCGAGTATGTGATCGGCGCATTCGTGGATGACTGCGCACTGTTCCTTTCCGTTCATCCGGGCAAGAACGCCGATGAGGTGGCGAACCTCATCGATGGCGCCGTGGACCTCTTCAACGAACTCCGTGACAAGCTGGGCAAGCCGGAAGGCAACAAGAAGGCCTACTACGACGGTATCCGCAAGGAACTCCTCGAGAAGACCGACGCCCTCTACGACCAGCTCAGCGAGGCTGTGAAGAAGGGTCTCGGCGACTAAGCAGCCTCACATATCCATATGAAAAAGGTGCCCGGAGTGCTCTCCGGACACCTTTTGTCGTATTCAGGCACCCCTTCGGGGAAGTTACAGCATCGCTTCAATCAGGTCGCCCAGCGTCTCGCGAAGGGCGGCCGTTTTCGCTGTGGCACCGTTCACCATCAGGGAGAAGATGCAAGCGGGCTTGCCCGTTTCGTCCAGGATATAGCCGCTATAGCAGAGGACCCCGTCCATGGAGCCGCTCTTGACGCGGATGCGGGATTTCTGGTCGGCGGGGAGTTTGGGAAGGAGCGTGCTCAGCGTGCCTTCACCTGGCTGAGGGAAGCTGGCGAGGAAGGCCTCGAAACCGCGGGAGCGGGTCATCGACCGCAGGAACGAGACGAAGAAAGCGGGCGAGGCGGAGTTCAGGCGTGACAGGCCGCTGCCGTCCTCGAGGCGGATGCCGGCCAGGTCGCTCTCCATCAGGTCCTCGAGCACATCGTATACCGCTACGCGGCAGCTGTCGTATACGGCGATACCGGAGGCCTTTTCGCCCATCTGGCGGAAGATGGCCTCCGCATAGAAGTTGTCGCTGAGGACGTTCGTCTGCCGGACGATCCGGGAAAGGATGGGTGAGGTGGACTGGCCAAGTACCTGCGGCGTACCGGCCTTGTACGCGGGGACGAAGTCCGCGCCCCGGACGTAGCCGCCGCGGTCGATGTCGGCATAGCCGCCGGAGATGTCCCAGCCCGTGTCGCGGAGGTTCTGCCAGAAGTAATAGGCACAGGTGAGGGCGCCGTACTTGTTCGCGAAATGCTCCACCTTGGGCTTGCGGTCGATGGAATAGGTTCCGCGCAGCTCCGCATAAGGCGCCAGGTCTGTGGTGTACAGGTACAGGCTGTTGCCGGTGCCCTTGGGTGCGGTTATTGTCCGGTTGCTGAAGTGTATCCAGGGGGTTTCGGGATGGCGCTGGGTTACCTTGACCGGCTCGCCTTCCGCTCCGGCCGACACGAGGTAGTCGATGGCGTTTTCATAGAAGCTCAATGCATTGCAGCCGGCCCCATAATAGGTGCCCGTGTCGTCGTAGCCCCAGGTCGTGTTCTCCAGGTGGCCTTCATAGGCCCGTCCGTCGCCGATGATGCGGCCGTCGATGCGGCTGATCCCGGCATCCTTGAGCATGGACTTCCAGCGCCAGAACAGGGCGTCCGGCTTTACGGCGACGGTATCCACGACACCGATGGTCGGGTCGCCCCCGCCGATGATGTATACGTCCCCGTGCAGGGTGCCGTCCTCCACGGTGCCCGTGTAGCCGATGCCCGTCTCGAACCGGAAATCCGGTCCGAGGGCATGCAGCGCCGTCCCCGTGGTGACGAGCTTGAGGTTGGACGCCGGCACCATCCGGCGGCCGGGCTCCCGGCTCGCCAGCACGTGCCCGGCCGCGTCCTGCACCATCACCCCCACGACCGCCCCCTTGAGCGGTTCCGCCTTCACGGCCTGGTCCACTTTCTGCTGCAGCGTCTGCGCCTGCAGCCCGAGGCACCCCCCGACGAGCATGCCAAGAATCATCCATGTACGCATACTGCAAAGATAGTTTTTTTTCGTATCTTTGTTACTTGCTATTCTAAACGATATGAAAAAGACAGTGCTTGTGTCCGGCGGGGCGGGGTTCATCGGGAGCCACGTCACCGTGGAACTCATCGAGGCGGGCTACGACGTGGTGGTCGCCGATAATTTCTCCAACTGTGACCTCACCTGCTTCGAGGGCGTGAAGAAGATCACCGGCCGGGACGACATCCCGCTGGTGGAAATGGATTTCTGCGACGCGGAAGCCGTGAAGAAGATCTTTACCGACTATCCCATCGACGCGGTCATCCATTTCGCCGCCTTCAAGGCCGTGGGCGAGTCCGTCGCGAAGCCGCTGATGTACTATCAGAATAACCTCCTGAGTTTCATGAACGTGCTTCAGGTCGCCCAGGATAAGGGCGGCTGCAACGTGCTGTTCTCCTCGTCTGCCACTGTCTACGGTGAGCCCGAGGCCGTCCCCGTCACGGAAAAGACCCCGCGCCAACCCGCTATGTCGCCGTACGGCAACACCAAGACCATGTGCGAAGACATCCTCCGCGATACGGTAAAGGCCAATGGCGGGGCCGTCAAGGGCATCCTCCTCCGCTATTTCAACCCCATCGGCGCACACCCGAGCGCCCTGATCGGCGAACTCCCGCGCGGCATCCCCAACAACCTGGTTCCGTTCATCACGCAGACCGCCATCGGCAAGCGTGAATGCCTGAACATCTTCGGCAACGATTATCCCACCCCGGACGGCACCTGCCTTCGCGACTATATCGACATCGTGGATCTCGCCAAGGCCCATGTGTACGCCGTTACCCGCATGGTCGAGGGGAAGATGAAGGAGGACTGTGAGGTCTTCAATATCGGTACCGGCCGGCCGGTTTCCGTGCTGGAACTGGTCTATGCGTTCGAGAAAGTGAACGGGGTACCCGTCCCGCACAAGTTCGCTCCGCGCCGGCCCGGCGACGTCACCGCCATCTGGGCGGACCCGACCCTCGCCAACGAGGAAATGGGCTGGAAAGCCACCCGCACGGTCGAAGAAACCCTTGCCGCCGCCTGGGCCTGGGAAAAGCACCTGGCCGGACAATAACCCGATCATGGACAGAATCTCCAAATACATCCTTTGCGCCGCCGTCCTCCTGACGGCGGCCTTGTCTTTGCAGGCCCAGCCCGAACTGACGCTCGAAGACATCTACGTGAAGGGAACCTTCCGCGCCCGGGGCGTCCCCCAGCCTACCTGGATGGAAGACGGCCGTTCCTATTCCGCCCTGACGGAGCAGGGACTTGTCCGGGTCGATGCCGCCACCCTCGCGGAGACCGTCATCGTCCCCCAGGCCGCCTTCGTCCCCGAAGGGGCCAATGAACCCCTCCGCATCGAGGACTATACCTGGTCTGACGACAAGTCCAAACTTGTCATTTACACCAACTCCCGTCGGGTCTGGCGCCGGAACACCCGCGGCGACTACTGGCTCCTGAATGTCGCCGCCGGCACCATCCGCCAGCTTGGGAAAGGGCTGGAGCCCGCCCGGATGATGTACGGGAAACTGTCCCCGGCCGGTGACCGGTTCGCCTATGTCTATTACAACAACCTGTACGTGGAGGACGTGGCCACCGGTGAGCGCCGCCAGTTGACCTTCGACGGCAGCGAGGTCTTCATCAATGGCAATTTCGACTGGGTGTACGAGGAGGAACTGAGCTGCTACGACGGCTGGCGCTGGAGCCCCGACGGAAAGAAGATTGCCTATTGGCATTCCGATACCGGCGGCACGGGTACCTTCCTGATGATCGACAACATCGACTCGCTCTATTCCTTCACCATCCCCCTGCCATACCCGAAGGCCGGGACGACGAACTCGGCTGTCAAAGTAGGGGTCGTGGACGTGGAGACCGCCCGGACCGGGTGGTTCCCCGTCCCAGGCGACCCGCGGGAGAACTACATCGCCCGGATGGAGTTCGTTCCCGGGACCGACGAGGTGATGATCCAGCAGTTGAACCGTCTCCAGAACACGAATACGGTGTATTACGGCAACGTGAATACGCTGGCGTTGAAGCCCTTCTATGAGGACCACGACGAGGCTTTCCTGAATGTCCATGACAACATCGTCTGGCTGGAGGGAAACAAGTATTTCACCTGGACCAGCGAGAAGGACGGCTGGCGCCACCTGTACCGGGTGACCCGGGACGGAAAGAAGGAAACGCTCCTGACGAAGGGCGATTTCGATGTCATCAACGTCCTCCGGATCGATCCCCAGGGCGGTTATGTCTATTACATGGCCTCGCCGGAAAGTGCGGTGGAGCAGTATCTCTACCGCAGCCGGCTGGACGGGAAAGGCGCCGCGGAGCGCGTGACGCCTCAGGGCTTTACAGGAACCTATTCCTACAACATTTCCCCCGGCGCGAAGTATGCCTTGTGCGGTTACAGCAACCATGCGACGCCGCGGGTGTATGAAATGGTTTCCCTGCCGGACCATGGGACGGTCCGCCGCCTGGAGGACAATGCCGCCCTCAAGGCCGTGTACGATTCCTATGGCTTCCGGCCCCGGGAGTACTTCCAGGTGGACATCGGGGAGGCGGTCCTGGACGGCTGGATGATCAAGCCCCGGGACTTCGACCCGGCGAAGAAATACCCCGTCATCTTCAACGTCTACGGCGAGCCTGCCTCCTCGACCGTGCAGGATTCCTGGACGGGCGACTATTGGAACCAGCTCCTGGCTCAGCAAGGCTATATCGTCGCAAGCATCGACCCGCGGGGGACCAACAACCCCAAGGGACGGGAATGGCGTAAATGCATTTACGGGAAAGTGGGCATTCTTGCGATGGCAGACCATGCGAAGGCCGTCCGGCTCGCGGAGGAGATGTTTCCCTTCATGGACCCGGAGCGCATCGGCGTCTGGGGCTGGAGCGGCGGCGGTTCTTCGACCGCGCACCTGATGTTCGAGTATCCGGACATCTATTCCGTGGGTATCGCCGTCGCGGGCGTCTATTCGCAGCGGCTGTACGATTCCATATACCAGGAACGCTACATGGGCCTTCCTTCCACGAATCCGGACGGCTATCGGGAGGGTTCTCCAATCACCCATGCGGCCGGACTCCGGGGCGACCTGCTCCTGATCCATGGAACCGGGGATGACAATGTCCATTACCAAAGCCTGGAGATGCTTGTGAACGAGCTGGTTAAGCACGGGAAGATGTTCTCGATGATGGCCTATCCGATGCGGACGCATGGGATCAGCGAGCGCGAGAATACCACGATGCACCTGTACCGGACCATGCTCAAATACTGGCTGGAGCACCTTCCGGCCGGTGGAAGATAATCCGTCGGAGGCCGAAAATTGAAATTAATTTGTTATCTTTGTAGATAGACAAAACACGAACCGTATGGCAAACGGAACAGGAATCATTACCCAGGTCGTGGGGCCGGTGGTGGATGTGCATTTCAGCATCGGGGATGCGGAACTTCCCCGCATCCATGAAGCGTTGGAAATCAAGCGGGAAAGCGGTCGGACGCTCGTCGTGGAGGTGCAGCAGCACATCGGCGAGGACACGGTCCGCTGCGTGGCCATGGACTCTACCGACGGCTTAAGCCGCGGAATGGCGGCGGTCCCCACGGGCCAGCCCATCGCGATGCCGGTCGGCGCGCAGATCCGCGGCCGCGTGATGAACGTTGTGGGCGAGACCATCGACGGCCTGGACACCCTTTCCCGGGCGGAAGCCCTCCCAATCCACCGCGAACCCCCGAAATTCGAGGACCTGACCACCTCGCAGGAGGTCCTGTTCACGGGTATCAAGGTCATCGACCTGCTGGAACCCTACCTCAAGGGCGGCAAGATCGGCCTGTTCGGTGGCGCCGGCGTGGGCAAGACCGTCCTCATCAAGGAGCTCATCAACAACATCGCGAAGGCTCATAACGGCTTCTCCATCTTCGCCGGCGTGGGCGAACGTACCCGCGAGGGCAACGACCTCCTCCGCGAGATGATCGAATCCAACGTCATCCGTTATGGCGAGGCCTTCAACAAGGCGATGGAGGAAGGCAAGTGGGACCTCTCCCTCGTGGACAAGGAGGAACTCAAGAAGTCCCAGGTGTCCATGGTCTTCGGCCAGATGAACGAACCCCCGGGCGCCCGTTCCAGCGTGGCCCTGAGCGGCCTGACGCTCGCGGAATCCTTCCGTGATAGCGATTCGGGCGAAGGCCCCCGCGACATCCTCTTCTTCATCGACAACATCTTCCGATTCACCCAGGCGGGCTCCGAGGTGTCCGCCCTGCTCGGCCGCATGCCGTCCGCCGTGGGCTACCAGCCTACGCTCGCCACGGAAATGGGCCAGATGCAGGAGCGCATCACCTCCACCAAGAACGGTTCCATCACCTCGGTGCAGGCGGTTTATGTCCCGGCCGATGACCTCACGGACCCGGCCCCGGCGACCACCTTCTCGCACCTGGATGCCACGACGGTCTTGAGCCGTAAGATCACGGCCCTCGGCATCTACCCGGCCGTGGACCCGCTGGAATCCACCTCCCGCATCCTGGACCCGAACATCGTGGGCGAAGCCCATTACAACACGGCCCAGCGCGTGAAGCAGATCCTCCAACGCAACCAGGAACTCCAGGACATCATCGCCATCCTCGGCATGGACGAACTCTCGGACGAGGACAAGACCACGGTCAACCGCGCCCGCCGCGTCCAGCGTTTCCTGTCGCAGCCGTTCCATGTCGCCGGCCAGTTCACCGGCGTCCCGGGCGTGATGGTCTCCATCGAGGACACCATCCGCGGTTTCAACATGATCCTGGACGGCGAGGTGGACTACCTCCCGGAGCAGGCTTTCCTGAACGTGGGCACGATCGAGGACGCGATCGCCAAGGGTGAGAAACTGCTGGCCGCGGCGAAGGAATAGAGATTTCTCGACAAGCTCGAAATGACAGACGTGATCAAGTTGCATATCGTATCGCCCGAGCGGACGCTCGTGGAGCAGGCGGTGTCCTCCGTGACGCTGCCGGGGACCATCGGCCCGTTCATGGTCCTGAAAAATCACGCGCCCATCATCTCTTCCCTGGAGAAGGGCGAGATCGTGTACGTTTCCGAGGGCAAGGAATCCCGGCTTCCCATCCGCGAAGGCTTCGTGGAAGTGCGTGACAACCAAGTAGACGTCTGTGTGGAAGTATGATCTGGAGCCTGCTCATATCGCTGCTGCTCTTCTGGCAGATTCCTTCACCTGCTGCGCAGGTTCGGAATGACACGGACCCTGTCATTCCGAGCGAAGCGATGGAATCTCAGCAGGAGGAGGAAGTGGACGTCGCCGGGATTATCTTCGAGCATATCGGCGATGAATACGAGTGGCATATCCTTACCTGGGGCGACAAGCACGTGATCCTGCATTTGCCGGTCATCGTGCACAGTTCCACAGGCTGGCATGTGTTCTCGTCCAAGCATTTGGAGCACGGCGAATCCTATGAAGGCCTGGTAATCGACCCGGAAAAGGGGAAGATCATGGAGGTGGACAGCGGGAAGCGCCCCTTCGACATATCCATCACCAAGAATGTGCTTTCGCTGATGATATCCAGCCTCCTGCTGCTTGTCATCATCCTTTGCACGGCCCGGTGGTACAAGAAACACGACGTGCTGAATGAGGCCCCGACGGGCATCGCCGCCCTGGTGGAACCGCTTGTGATGATGGTCCACGACATGGCCCGCGAGAACATCGGCGAGGAAGATTACCGCAAGTATTCCCCCTACCTGTGCATGGCCTTCCTGTTCATCCTGCTGAACAATTTCATGGGCATCCTGCCGTTCTTCCCGGGCGGGGCGAACCTGACGGGCAACATCGCCATCACCCTGGTGCTGGCCCTGTGCACCTTCTTCACGGTGAACCTGACCGGAACCCGGCACTATTACAAGGAGATTTTCAATCCGGACGTTCCGTTGTTCCTGAAGCCCATCATGCCGGTCATCGAGGTCTTCAGCGCCCTGATGAAACCGGTGTCCCTGACCATCCGACTCTTCGCCAACATGCTCGCCGGCCATATCATGATCCTGAGCGTCGTCTGCGTCATCTTCATCATGGCCAAATACGGACCGGTCCTGACCGGGTCCATGAGCGTCGTGTCGGTGCTGTTCGGGCTGTTCCTGGATGCCCTGGAATGTCTGGTGGCGTTCATCCAGGCGTACGTGTTCACGACCCTGTCGTCGATCTATATCGGGCTCGCCAGGGCCCATGGAGAATAAACATTTAAAACCATAAAGACTATGTTACTTGTTACCATGATTCTTCAGGCGGCCGCCGGAGCGGTCCTTGGAAAGGTCGGAGCCGCCGTCGGCGCGGCCCTTGCGGCGTTTGCCGGTGCCTATGGCATCGCCAAGATCGGTAAGAGCACCATGGAGTCCATCGCCCGCCAGCCCGAAAGCGCGGGCAACATGCGGACGACCATGATCATCGCCGCCGGTATGATCGAGGGCGCGGCCCTGTTCGCCATCATCGTCTGTCTGTTGGTCGTTTTCCGTTAACCGATGCAACTGATTACGCCCGACGCCGGCCTCCTGTTCTGGATGGTCGTCATCTTCGGCCTCCTGTTCTTCCTGTTGTGGAAGTTCGGGTTCCCGATCATCACCGATATGGTCGAGAAGCGGAACGCCACCATCAAGCAGTCGCTGAAGGACGCCCACCAGATCGAGGCGCAGATGGCCGGTATGCTGGCGGAGCACGCCCAGATGTTGGAAGACGCCCGCAAGGAGCAGGCACAGATCCTCCGGGAAGCGGCCGACACCCGCAGCAAGCTGATTGCGGATGCGAAGGAGCAGGCCCGCGAGGAGGCCGCCAAGATCCTGGCCGACGCCCGCACCGAGATCGAGGCCGAGAAGGAAGCCGCCCTGCGCGACGTCCGCAAGGAAGTGGCCGTGCTCTCCGTGTCCATCGCCGAGAAGATCCTCCGCAAGGAGCTCGCCAAGGACGGGGAACAGCGCGAATACATTGACAGGATGGTCGAAGAGACCGTCCGCGAAGAAGCCCGTTCATGAACGACAGCATCATCCGGACCAGGTATGCCGACGCCCTGGTGAAATACGTCCAGGAAACCGGGAACGGCAATTCCGTCTGCGCACAGGCGGAACGCCTCTCCCGTGTGCTCGGCGAGGTGCCTGACCTGACCCGGATGATGGCCGCGAAGGACGTGGTGTCCGACGCGAAGAAGCGGGAGCTGTTGCAGGCGGCCCTCGGCGAGCCGATGGAGCCGGAACTTGCGCGGTTCGTGGACCTTTTGATCGAGAACGGCCGGATCGGTTCCCTCCGGATGATCCTCCTGGATTTCAAGGAGCGGTACCACCGGAGCCTCGGGTTCCGGAAAGCGCACCTGAAGGTAGCCGTACCACCGCCCGAGGAGCTCGTGGCGCGGCTCAAGGCCCTTGTCAAGGAGCGTACGGGAGACGAGGCTGACATCGAAGTGGAAGTGGACCCGGACCTGATCGGCGGGTTCGTCTTCGACATCGACGACGCGATCATCGACAAGAGCGTCGCCCGCAAGCTGGAACTGATCAAGCTCCAGTTCATTGAGAAAAACAGAAGAATCGTGTAGCTTATGCCCAATGCGATAAAACCCAGCGAGATTTCCGAAGTGCTGCTCAGCCAGCTCCGGGATATCAAGAGCGATCTCCAGTTCGAGGAGATCGGCAAAGTCCTGCAGGTCAGCGACGGTGTCGTCCGTATCTACGGACTGGACCATGCCGAAGCCGGCGAGCTGCTGGACTGCGGGAACGGCGTGATGGCCGTCGTGATGAACCTGGAGCCCGACAACGTGGGAGCCGTCCTGATGGGTCCGACGGACCTGCTGAAGGAAGGGGCCGTGGTCCGGCGCACCCGCCGCATCGCCTCCATTCCGGTGGGCGAGGCCCTGGTGGGCCGCGTCGTGGACCCGCTCGGCAATCCGCTGGACGGCCTGGGCAACATCGGCGGAGAGAAAGTGGACATGCCCTTGGAGCGCAAGGCGCCGGGCGTCATCTACCGCCAGCCCGTGAACGAGCCGCTGCAGACGGGCCTCAAGGCCATCGACGCGATGATTCCGATCGGCCGCGGCCAGCGTGAGCTCATCATCGGCGACCGCCAGACCGGCAAGACGGCCCTGGCGATCGATACCATCATCAACCAGCGGGACAATTTCCTGAAGGGGGATCCGGTCTACTGCATCTATGTAGCCGTCGGCCAGAAGGGCTCCACCGTCGCCAGCATCGTCAAGACCCTCCGTGACCACGGCGCGATGGATTACACCATCGTCGTCGCCGCCACCGCTGCGGATCCGGCTGCCTTGCAGTATTATGCGCCTTTCGCCGGTGCTGCCATCGGCGAGTACTTCCGTGACACGGGCCGCCACGCCCTCGTCGTGTATGACGACCTCTCGAAGCAGGCCGTCGCATATCGTGAAGTGTCCCTGATCCTCCGCCGTCCTTCCGGCCGTGAGGCGTATCCGGGCGATATCTTCTACCTGCATTCCCGTCTCCTCGAGCGGGCCGCGAAGATCATCGGCCAGCAGGAAGTGGCCGAACAGATGAACGACCTGCCGGAAGCCCTCAAGGGCAAGGTCCGGGGCGGCGGTTCCCTCACCGCCCTCCCGATCATCGAAACCCAGGCCGGTGACGTATCGGCCTACATCCCGACCAACGTGATTTCCATCACCGACGGCCAGATCTACCTGGAGTCCGGCCTGTTCAACCAGGGCATCCGCCCAGCCATCAACGTGGGTATCAGCGTCTCCCGTGTAGGCGGTAGCGCGCAGGTTAAGTCCATGAAGAAGGTTGCCGGCACCCTGAAGATCGACCAGGCCCAGTACGCCGAACTCGAGGCCTTCTCCAAGTTCTCGTCGGACATGGACAAGGTCACGGCGATGGCCCTGGACAAGGGTCGCAAGAATAACCAGCTCCTCATCCAGCCCCAGTACAGCCCGATGCCCGTCGGCGAGCAGATTGCCGTTCTGTACTGCGGAACGAACGCCCTCATGCGCGACATCCCCGTGGACCGCGTCCGCGAGTTCCAGGACCTGTTCCTGGACCGCATCCGCGCCCTGCACAAGGAGGATGTCCTCGCGCCGCTCGCTGCCGGCCAGATGACCGACGAGATCGGCGACATCATCCGCGTCGAAGCCACCTCCATCATCGCCGGAATGCTATAATTCCTTTGTCATTTCGAGCGAAGTCCTTTGTCATTTCGAGCGAAGTCGAGAAATCTGATATATGCCGTCATTAAAGGAAATCAAGGGCCGCATCGGCTCCGTCCAGAGCACGCTGAAGATCACTTCCGCGATGAAGCTCGTGGCCTCCGCCAAGCTCCGCAAGGCGCAGCAGACCATCGAGGGGATGCGTCCCTATGAGCGGAAGCTGCAGGGCATGCTGGACCACCTCGTGGCCTCCGGCGCGAAGGTGAGCGGCGAGTACACCCGGACGCCGGCCGAAGGCGCCGGCAAGCTGCGTGTCGCCCTCGTCGCCTTCGCCTCCAATTCCTCCCTCTGCGGCGCGTTCAATGCCAATGCGGTGCGCCTCACGCAGGAAACGATCCGTTCCTACGGCGAGGCCGACGTCACCGTCTACAGCATCGGCCGCAAGATGGCCGATTCGATGCGGAAGGCCGGGCATCCCTCGCCGGCGGATTACCAGAAGCTCGCCGACAAACCCTCTTACGCCCCCGCCGCCGAACTGGCGGAAAAGCTGATGGCCGATTTCCTGGCCGGCCGCCTGGACCGCATCGACTTGGTGTACAACCACTTCGTCTCCTCCGGCAAGCAGGTTCCCGTGCGGGAAACCCTCCTGCCGATGGAGATTTCTCCACTCGCTTCGCTCGGTCGAATTGACAAGGATGCTGTCATTTCGAGCGGAGCCGAAGGCGAAGTCGAGAAATCTGAGATCGACTACATCCTCGAACCCTCCGCCTCCGCCCTCCTGGCGGACCTCCTTCCGAAGTCCCTGCGCCTGAAGTTCTACACGGCCCTGCTGGACAGCAACGCGTCCGAGCACGCCGCCCGCACCGTGGCGATGCAGACGGCCACGGACAACGGCGAGGACCTCCTGCAGGAGCTCACCCTGCAGTACAACAAATCCCGCCAGCAGAAGATCACGTCGGAGATCCTGGATCTTGCGGGCGGGAGTCAGCAGCAATAGGGGGACGGAGAATCAGTCTTTCTCCCGGTTTCTGAAATACTGTTCGATGGAACTCACGACCCGGACCAGGTCGCGGGAGAGGCCTTCGACCTCCCAGCCGCCCAGGACGGGCGTCAGGGTGATGGTGTCCTCCCAGAAACGGAAGGCCCGGTTCACGGGGGAGGAAAGGTGGAACTTCAGGACGCCGTCCGCCTCGCTTTCCGGCACATAGCCCCGGATCTTCAGGGCCTCCACGATGCCGTCCCGCGCCAGGGCCGGGTCGCCGTTGACGTGGATCTTCCGCTTCTGATAGCCGAAGAACGGATAGACGAGCGCCATCACGGCGAAGATGGCGAGGATCCACCAGACGGATTTCCAGCCGTGGGTGAAGGCGACGGAGATGTCCTTGGACACCATCCCGGAAAGCATCAGGATGCCGATGATGATGGCGAGCAGGAGGCAGGTCTGGATGAAATACTTGAGGGCGCGGCGGATGTAGGTCATTTTTCGAGAAGTCTACGGAGGGAACGGACGGCATTGATGCCGATGGTGTACAGGTGATGGTCCAGGGCGAACTTCCGCACGCCGTTCAGCGCGAGGTTCCGCGGGGTGTAGAAATCCTGGACCCGGGTCAGGCCGGTCTGGACGGATTCGCCCTTCGCCTCGATCAGCGCGCGGTTGCCGTGGATGGCGGCGCTGAGCTCGTCCAGCGTCTTGATGTCCAGATATTTACTCTTCTTGCTCATCGTCGTCGTCGTTGAAGAGGAGATTGACGAACAAGGGGACGAAGGTGTCCTTGAACAGGCGGTCGCGCCGGCGGATGAGGATCCACAGGCCGAGGGCCAGCAGGACGGACACGCCGAAGGCCGACCAGGCGTAACTGCCGATGAGCTCGCCGATCAGCAGGATCAGGCCGAAGGACAGCGCCAGGATGAGGCTCGTCCCCACCCCGGCGATGAGGAAGAACGCCACCAGCTTGGACGCGGTGACGGACAACCCCTTCGCCGTCCGGAGCTTGATGTCGTCCAGGCGGAGGTCGATGTAGTCCTTGGCTTTCCGGGAGAGGTTTTCCGCCGGCTCGGTGAAGTGCGTCATGCCTCGGGAGCCTGCTCGTCCGGCTGCTCGCCGACGGTTTCCTCGGCGGTTTCCTCGGCCTGCTTGAGGGCGTTCTCCAGGCGCTCCAGCTGCTTGATGAGCAGGTCGCGGGTGCCTTCCTTGATTTCGGCGCCCTTCGTGCGGAGGGTTTCGCGGAGGTCCTTGAGGGTGGCCTTCGCTTCGGCGGTCTTCTCATCGACCTTGGTGCCCAGGTCGCCGAGGTTCTCCTTGAGGTCCTCGTAGCCGTTCTCCGCGGCCTTTTTCACGCGGGCGCGGGTTTTCCAGCCTTTGTCCGGCGCGTAGAGGATACCGAATGCGGCGCCTGCGGCGAGGCCCGCGAGGAGGGTGAAGAAAGATTTCGTGCTTGCCATGACGATGTGGTTTTAAATCAGTTCGCGGATGATTTCGTCGGAAACGAAGAAGTGGTCCTCGGGGATCCGGTAGCGGTCGCCCGTGCGGACCAGGGCTCCGGCTTCCAGGAGTCGTCCGATGTCTTCCTTGCTGCAATTACCGTGCAGGAAGTCCGCGTCGACACCCTTGTCAGTCCTGAGGGACAGCATGATGGTCTCGACGAGGGAATCCTCGGGGGAGAGGATCTCCTTCGTGGACGTCCAGCCCCGGAGGGCCTTGCTGTTCCACGAGCGGGAATTTCCCTGGAATGAATGCGCTCCAGGGCCGATTCCGACGTACGGGCGGCGTGCCCAGTAGCCGCCGTTGTGGACCGCTTCGAAGCCTTCCTTGGCGAAATTGGAGATCTCGTAATGGTGATAGCCCGCGGCGCCGAGCTTCTGACAGAGCATGTCATATTGTCGGCGGCAGAGGGCGTCGTCGGCCTCGGTGTAGCGGCCTTCGGCGACCATCTCCGCCAGGGCGCTCTCGCCTTCGACGGAGAGCTGGTAGCAGGAGATGTGCTCCGGCCCGAGGGCGATGGCCTGGTCGATGGTGTCGGCCCAGACGGCGTCCTCCAGGTGCGTGATGCCGAAGATGAGGTCCAGGCTGATGTTCTCGGCCCCGGCTTCCCGCGCGAGGCGGAAGGCTTCCTTCGCCCGCGCGGCGTCGTGCCGGCGGTTCATCCACTGCAGCATCCCGTCGTCGAAGGACTGGACGCCGATGCTCAGCCGGTTCACGCCCAGGGAGAGGAGGCTTTCCACATAGCTCTTCCCCTTCTCGACGATGTCCTCCGGGTTCACTTCCATCGTGAACTCGCGGTAGGGGCCGCCGTGCCCGACCTCGTCCAGGGTGATGAGGATGCGGGTCAGGACGGAAAGCGGCAGCACCGAAGGGGTGCCGCCACCGAAATACAAGGTCTTGGGATCGTCGTCCATTTCCTTCGCCCGCCGGCGGATTTCCGCGCAGACGCCGTCGCAGTAGGCCTTGAAGCAGCCTTCCTCGGCGATCTCGGAGTAGAAGTCGCAGTAGGTGCAGAACTTCTTGCAGAAGGGGACGTGGACGTAGATCATAGGGTTAGCGCAGCATCAGTTCGGCGCGGCCGAGGGCGGTCTTCGTCGTGTAGGCTTCGGCGGTGTAGATGCCCTTGCCGAGTTCGCCCACTTCCTTGATGTAGATGCTCAGCTCCACATCCTGGCCTTCGTAGTCGACCTCACGGGACGCGGAGGCGGTCAGCGTTTCGCCGCCCACGGTGAAGTCCGTGGAGGAGCTGTTCACGATGACGTTTCCGTTCGGGTCCTTGACGCGGACATACACGCGGATGGGACCGTGCTCGGCGATCTCGTTCGCCACGAGGGAGAGCGTCGCGACGAAATACGTGACGCGGCTGGAGCGGTCGGTCGCCCGGTCGGAGCCGTTGTAGGCCTCCAGGTGCAGGCCGCGGGCCTTCACGACGGAACCGGCGGCCACCTGGCCGGAGAGGTTCTCCACCTGGCGGGTCAGGTTCTCGTTGGCCTGGCGGCTCTCGGCGGCTTCCTTCCGCGCGGCGGCGGCGTCGGCCGTGAGACGCTTGTTCAGGGTATTCAGGGAGTCGATCTGGACGATGTAGCCGCGCATGATGGAACGGAGGGTGCCCAGTTCCTTCTCATACTGGCGGATCTTCGCGCGGTTCGTGGCCTCGGTCTTGGACAGCTTGTCGATGAGGAGGGCCACCTGCTCGCGGGAGGTGTCCAGCTGGCTGTTGATGCTTTCGTAGTCGGAATTCAGGGTTTCAAAGTCGGACTGCAGGTTGAGGAGCTGCTGGGTCAGTTCGGCTTTTTCGCCTTCGAGCTCGTTCACGAGGCTGCTCTTCTGGCTCCAGATCCAGGCCAGGGCACCGCCGAGGGCCAGGGCGGCGACGGCGAGGATGATGGTGGCGGTCTTCAGGGATCCGTTGCGGTTTTTCTTCTCACGCTCTTCGCGTTCGATTCTCTCGAGGGGATCTTCAGTCATGGTGCTTTTCGTTTTAAATATCTGCAAATATATCTATATTTGTGAAAACTGTCAAGAATCATACCATGGAAAACGTCTTTGCACAGCGCGTGGAGGCCATCCGTGACCTGATGCGCGCGAACGGCTGGGACGCCGTCATCCTGACGGGCAGCGACCCCCATGCGAGCGAGTATCCGGCCCGGCGCTGGAAACAGGTGGAATGGGTGTCCGGCTTCACCGGCGAGGCGGGTGACTTGTGCATCACCCTGGACCACGCCGGCCTGTGGACGGACACGCGGTATTTCATCCAGGCGGTGAAGCAGCTCGCCGGAACAGGCATCGAACTGCACAAGATGCGCGTGCCGGAGCAGGTGCCCATCCCGCAGTGGCTCGCCTCGCGCGGCTTCGAGGAGCCGGTCGTGGCGGTGGACGGCCTGTGCCAGACGGTGGCCGCCGCGGAAGCGCTGCGCAAGCCTTTCGACGTTCCCGTGACCATCGTCCCGGTCCCGGACCTCCTTTCCTGCCTGTGGACGGACCGGCCCTCCATCCCGTCGACCCCGATCATCACGCTGGGCGACGACCTGACGGGCGAATCCCGCGAATCGAAGATCCACTGGCTCCGCATCTGGATGATGCGGCAGGAGGTCGACGCCATCTTCCTGACCGCCCTCGACGAGATCGCCTGGCTGCTGAACGTGCGCGGTTCCGACGTGGAATACAACCCGGTCGTCATCTCCTACCTGCTCGTCACGATGGACCAGGTCTACTGGTTTGTCCGGAAGGATACGCTCGAGGATGTCGACGAAGAAACCCAGGCGAGCTTCGACGAGCTCGCGGCCGACGAGGTGACCGTCTGCGACTACGGCGAGGCGATCCTCGCGCTGGCCACCTATGCGCACAATGACGTGGACCGCGTTTTCGTGGATCCGGGCACGCTCAACCTCCAGGTCCGCGACGCCCTGGACGAGAATGGCTACGACGTGGTGGAAGGCCTGTCGCCCGTGCCGCTCCGCAAGTCGGTCAAGAACCGCGTGGAGATCGAAGGCATGCGGGAGGCGCACCTGGAGGACGGCCTCGCCATGGAGCAGTTCCTGTACTGGCTGGAAGGCCAGGTGGGGCAGGTGGACGAATGGGAAGCCGCGTGCAAGCTGCAGTCCTTCCGGGCGAAGATCCCCGGCTACCGGGGCGACAGCTTCGAAACCATATCGGCCTACGGGCCCGGCGCCGCGCTGCCGCACTACGTGACGCCACGCACCGGCGCGCCCGTCCTGGAGCCGCGCGGGCTGTACCTCCTGGACTCCGGCGGCCAGTACCTCTTCGGTACGACGGACATCACGCGCACGATTCCCCTCGGCCCCTGCACGGCCCTGGAGAAGGAGGATTACACGCTCGTGATGAAGTGCCATATCGACCTGTCCATGGCCGTGTTCCCGGTGGGCACCTGCGGCTGCCACCTGGACATCCTGGCCCGCAACCCCCTCTGGCAGACCAAGCGCAACTTCGGCCACGGCACCGGCCACGGCATCGGCTTCTTCCTCAATGTCC
>JAEEGG010005844.1_pt1 | contig 29039 bp, 20 predicted proteins | sample 9134161 | NCBI WGS metagenome assembly JAEEGG01 (sample SAMN16246543, study PRJNA631951) | gut metagenome | biome: gut microbiome; feature: rumen; material: CR-attached | host: Bos | place: Iran: Karaj | collected 2018-10 | reverse complement strand
CGGTGCTCGCGGATCCGCATCTGCATCCGCATCATCGGCGTCCATCTGCCCTGTGGATTTTTTCGTATTGTAAGACGCCGCCAGCTGTGCGTTGCTCTTCTTCTTTGCCTGCATGGGACCGGATGCGCCTGCTGCGGTGGCCGACGACAGGGCTGCGGTCGGCGCGGTGATCTGTTGACCTGCCGCTGCCATGGCGCCCTCCCGGTCCGCCCTCGCCTCCAATGCCGGATCGTTTAAAAAGCCCGCGCCGGTGACTTCGCCTCGCTGCTGCGAAACAACGTGGCTCAGCTCATGTCCGAGAAGCGTCTGCCCGGAGCGGCTTGAAAAGTCGAGCATGCCCGGTGCGAAAACCACCTTTTCTCCCACGGTCACGGCCTGCGCGCCGGCGTCGGCAACCGCCTGACTCCGATACAGCCGTACCGCGGAAAGGTCCGTGCCGAACGCGTTCTCAAATTTTTCCCGGATCGCGCCGGGAAGATCGACCGGAGAACCGGACGCGCCCGAAGACGACAGGTCTGCGCCGAACGCAGTCGGATATCCCTGCGCGGGATTGAGATCCGACTTCTGCTTCGGCGTCTCCTGCCTTTGGACGGCTTTTCGCTGTTCATAAGAATGCGTCACGGTCATTTCCTCAATCGTCGGTAGTCAAAGTGAATCCGATGCGGCAGATAAACCGCGATTTTTCGATCAGTCGTGCCCCGATATGCGGACCGCTTCGGGGAAAACGGCGGCGACCACGTCGTAGCAGCGGTCGATCAAATATGCCGCCTGCGTCGCGAGCTCCTCCGGCAATGCGCCGCAGGGGAACGGGAAGGTATAGCGGTGATAGAACGTTCTGCTCGGACGATAGATGCCGAAGGCGCCGATGGGACTGTCCAGATTCCAATCCAGCATTTCCTCTTTCAGCGCTTCGTACCCCGGGCCGACCTCCATGATGAGACTGGTGAACAGATCCAGAAGATCCATATCTTCATCGAGCCGGGTCACCATGACCTCCAGCAGCACATGTTCGCCCTTTTTCGTCACGGGCAGCAGCGCGCGCAGCGTCTCCCCGATCTGATTTTCCTCGCCGGAAAGCCACGCGGTCTCGATGTTCAGTTTGTGAAAACGTGCCTCCAGCTCCTCCATCATGGTTTTGACCTGATCTGCATTCATGTTTACGTCCTCCCGTTATTTCAGTTTTTCGGCCAGAAGATCCAGCGCGCCTTCGGCGAAGGTCGGGCTGCCGCTGGCGGTCTGTGCATTCGGTTTGACGCCCATGGACTCTATGAAAGCTGCTGCAGTGGCGTCTCCGGCAGCGGCCTGATGCAGCATATGCGCGGCACGGCGTTTGCGAATATCCGCGTACAGCTCATCCTCGCTCATGTTGGGATTTGTCTTGCTTTTCAGGAAGATCTTCCATGCGTTGCGTCTGCTGATATATTTGCCGCCTCCGGCATTGGCCCTGACGTCTTTCAGCACTTCGCTGTAGCTCCTTCCGCCGTACTCCTGCGCGATCGCGTCCTTGCGAAGCCGACGGTTTTTCCAGATATTATAGATGGAGCCGATCCCGTTGACGAGCGCGCCGGCGGCGCCTAAACCCAGACCGGCAGCCGACGTTACGCCGCCCAAAGATAACACTCCGCCAATGGCGGAAAGCCCGCCGCCAAGCACCTTGGTTCCTCCGAGGATCGCGTTTCTCTTCTGCACCTCTCTGCCATGTCGCATCGTGCGCAGCATCATTTTCTGATCATCGGAAAAGGTTCCATTCGGGCCTTCCGGAACCATATTTCCCATCTGCTCTTCGATTTCGTCCTTCCGATTACTAGCCCGCTGCAGCTGAGAAAGCCCGAGGAGGGCGTTGACGCCGCCTGTTGCAATGGACAGCCCCGGCACGAGATTCTGCAGGCTGCCCCCCGCTTTCAGCGCGGTCGCAGCCGTGGAAGAAACGGCCTTTGCGATGGAAGCGCCGCCGGAACCGATGTTGCCTAGACCGGCGAGCATTTGCAAGCCGCCCTCAGCCGCGTCTTTTTTGCTTGCGCCGGCTTTCCTGTTCCGCAGACTTCGAATCATCGAGGTGAAGCCGGTGTATGTACCCATGAGACCGGAAAGAACCCCGAGTCCGCCGGACGCGAAGGACGCCACAGGCGTCGCGCCCCACGTTCCTCCGTCTTTCAGCACGTCCGGATTTGTACGGGCATAATGCGTGTCCGTAAACTTCGACACCGAATTAAGCCCGTGCTGGGCTGCGGCGACATAGTCGGTGCCGCCCTTCACCTTTTTCGAAAACCAACTCGGGTTGTGCGCCGTTTCACCGATGTGTTGATAAGCGTTTTGGTCGGGTCCGATCCCACTGTTCAAAATTGAGTTGGCCGGTCTGCTGGCACGACCGAGTCCGCCGTAAGTAGCCGCCATGCCGTCGATGTCCTTTTTCGCCTGCATGGGACCGGATGCTCCGGCTGCGGTGGCCGACGACAGGGCTGCGGTCGGCGCGGCGATCTGTTGCCCCGCCGCTGCTATGGCGCCCTCCCGGTCCGCCCTCGCTTCCAGCACCGGATCGTTCAAAAAGCCCGCGCCGGTGACTTCGCCCCGCTGCTGTGAAACGACGTGGCTCAGTTCGTGTCCGAGAAGCGTCTGCCCGGAGCGGCTTGAAAAATCGAGCATGCCCGGTGCGAAAACAACCTTTTCCCCCATGGTCACTGCCTGTGCGCCGGCGTCGGCAACCGCCTGACTCCGGTAGAATTTGACCGCGGAAAGGTCCGAGCCGAACGCGTTTTCGAATTTTTCCCGGATCGCGCCGGGAAGATCCACAGGATGACCGGACGCGTGTGAAGACGACAGATCTGCGCCGAACGCCGTCGGAGATCCCTGCGCGGGATTGAGCTCCGATCTCTGTTTCGGCGCTTCCTGCCTTTGGGCGGGTTTTCGCTGTTCGTAAGAATAGGTCACGGTCATTCCCTCGGTCGTCGGAAATCGAAACGCATCTGTCGCGGGTGATAAACCGCAAGGATCTATCTGTTATCCCACATCATAATATATCATATGATCCGATGCAGTTCAAGCAGATCTTGAGAACAGGGTCAAAGCAGGCGTTCCCGCCGCTTTCTTCAGTCCTCATCGTCGAACACAGATCGGATCAGTTCCGGTCTTTTGCTCTCGCTTGTTCCGTAATACTTCAGAGAGAGCATGGTGTAGTCGTCCGATTGCGGCTCGTCTGCGGAAAAGCGATCCACTGCCTGCTTCACGGTCTGGATCAGCACGCTGGGCGTCGCTTCCGGTTCGTGGTTCAAAAGCTCAAGTACGCGCTGATCTCCGAAACGCTCGCCCTTTTTGTTGCGCGCATTCCGAATGCCGTCGGAGAATATGAACACACTGTCTCCCGGACAGAGCTGGAAGCCGTGATCGCGGTAGCGGGCGCTCTCCGCCGCGCCGACCTCAGGGAAGCCCTCATACTCCAACTGTTCGAACTGCTTCCCAGCCCGGTGCAAAAGCGGCGATTCATACCCGGCATTGATGGCAATGCCCTTGCCAGAGGACAGTTCGAGGACGGCAAGCCATACGGCGGAGGACAGTCCGGTCTTGTACGAGATCATCTGTTCGCTGACGCTCTGCAGCACGTCCGCGGGCGTGAAGCTCTGCATGGCTCGGCTCTTGATCAGCGTTTCGAGGATGACCATGTTGAAAGCGGCGGGAATCCCCTGTGCGGAGACGCTGCCGACTACCATGGCCAGATGGTCGTCGTCGACGAGGAAAAAGTCGTAGAAGTCGCCGCCGATCTGCTCACTGGGGGAAAGCAGCGCATAGATATCAAAATCATTTCTCTCCGGAAACGCCGGATAATCGTTGGGAAGTATCTTGGCCTGGATGCGTTTTGCGAGACCGAGCTCCGCGTTGATACGCTCGCGGTCAGCCGTCACGGAAGTAAGCTGTCCGATGTAATCGTGGATATCGCTGTCCATCTTTCGGAAGGAATTTGCAAGCTCCTCGAGCTCGTCGCCCGTGTGGATCTCAGGATCGAAGCGGGTTTTGCTCCGCAGCGAGCCGACTTCACTTCCGAACGCGTTGTTGAGTTTTTCGATCGGATCAATGACCACCCGCCGCATGACCTTGAACAGCAGCAGGACGCCTATCCCGGTCACGACAAGAATCGAAGCAAAGATCAGTCCCAGGTAGTTTTTGAATTTCATGACCATCTTGTTGATCGAAAGGTCTGTTCCGACCAACGCGACGGGCTCGCCGCTGCTGTCGAATATGGGGGAATACGCCGTGAGCAGGTTGCCCCAGGTTTTATCCGAGACCCTCACGTATTCTTCCTCCGGCGTGCGACTGAACGCAAGCTCCGCCGCCTGCTTTTCCTTGGGCTGAATGCTCTCAATGTAGCCCTGCGGCAGCGGGTGCTCCGAAGTCGTGGCGTCCCAGATATAGAACAGACCTTCGTCAACCGGTACGCAGACGTAATAATACAAAACGAAATCGTTCTCATCCTGAATGGCGTTCAGGAAGGATATGACCTCGTTATAGTACTGATCGCTGTAATAGATCTTATCCCCGTTCTCTTTGGTATCGATAACGTTCATATAATCCCGGACCCGGTCGCCGTCGATCATGCGGGCGCCGGAACGGGAAAGCGCAAACGCGTTTGCGGTTATTTCTTTGATTTCAACTCTGGAAGAATAGATCCCCACGGCTGCCGAGGTGCAGATCATGATAAACAATGCGAAAAGCAGCATGCCGATCATCAGCTTCGTGCTCAGCTTCTTTTTCTTCGTCCTCTTCATCCGAAAGAACTCCTTTCCTCAGTCTTTGTCGCCGCAGCGCTTATGAAAGCTCGGAGATGATCTCGAGCATATCCCTGCCGACGCCTGCTTCGAACGTCGCCCGCTGCGTGTGGGAACGGATATAGTTCGCTGCTATGCCGCCCGAGGCGTCTCCGCCGATATCAAGCGGATCCTTTCCGTCCATCGGCGCGAGCATTTTCAGGTGCAGTATGTTCTCCTCGGGCTTGATCGCGCATTCGATCTTGACGTCCGCGTCCGCTCCGCAGGCGCGGCAGCAGAGCGCAAACATCTCTTCCGCGAGCAAAATGTGCTTTGCTCGATCCTTCGGCTCGATCCTGCCTTCTTCAAGGGTCTTGCGCATGAACTCGGTCACGAGCGGCGCCTCCTCCGGAACGGAACGCACGAGCGTAAAGACAAAGTCCCGGTTGCCCTTGACGTATTCGATCGCGATCGCCGCATAGCTCAGAATATCGTCGTCACTCTCGCAGAAGGCGGATGCCTCGTTCTGTACGAAGCCTAAAAGCTCCTCCGTGCTCCGGCACCGGCTTCTGCTTCGATTGAGCACGGAAAGAAGCTCCGTGTCGCGGAAAAGCTCGCCGTTGCCGTTCTTCATCTCTCCGAGATCGGAGGTGCAGATGAACAGAAGGTCACCCTGATCCAGCCGCATGATCTCGGAACGATAGCTGACACGCTCATTCGCACCGAGAGGATCGTAGACAGGGGTGTTGAGCCATTCATAGCGCTCGTCGCTTCGCATCAGCAGCGGCAGCTCGCTGCCTGCGTTGACGAAGCTGAAACGGCCGTTCAGGGTATTCAGCACGCAGACGAGCGCGTTCACGCGGTTGCGTCCTCCCAGATCGTAGAGTTGTGCGTTAACGTCGGACATCGTCTCGGTAAGAGATCTTCCCAGACGGAGCTGGCTGCGGATCGTGGTCTGCGCGACCACGGCGAACAGCGCCTCCGCGATACCGTTGCCGGGAACCTGTCCGACCGAGAAGCAAACCGTGTTCTCATCAAGAAAGAAGTGATCGTAGAACACGCAGCTCAATCGCTTCCCCGGCTGAATGCCGCCGGCAAGCGAAAAGGTCATGCTTGCCAGACGGTTTTTCAAAGCCTGCGGAAGAAGCGACGCGCAGATCCCGTCGACCACCGCAGACTTGTAACGCTCCTCCGCGGTCGGGTCCGTACCGGTTCCGGCGCTTGTCTGCATACAGGCTTCTTCGCACGTCTCGATCAGCGCTTTCGCCGTCTTTCCGGGCGCGCCGCCGATCCGTTCGACCTCTGCGCGCAGCGCTTCCGGGGTACGGTTTTCGGTCGTTTCGGTGAGCTTTTTCAATCTTCTCATCGGGATCAGGATCCGAAACAATATGAGAAGGAGGGCGACGACTGCGCAAAGCAAAAGCGCCGCAAGCACCGTGATCAGGATCGTTTGCATTCGTCTCAGTCTCCTTCCAGAAGATCGGCGTATTCGCGCAGCTGTTCACGCACGACGACGATCTCGTTCTTTTTCATTTCGGTAACGGCGGCTCGCAGCAGGTGACGCATTGCGATCGGCTTGTCTTCTCCCGCCGCCATGAATGCCGCGGACATAACGATGTTCTTGATATGCCCGCCGGAAAGCTCAAATTTTTCTCCGAGGAAGCGCCAATCGATCTGCGGGTCCAGCGGTGCGTCCTTCGGGATCATGACGCGGTAGATCGCTTCCCTCGCACGCGCGTCCGGGAACGGGAAGTGCACGACGTAGGTGATACGTCTCATAAACGCGGCGTCGATATTGCCGATCAGGTTGGTGGCGAGGATGCAAACGCCGTCGAATTCTTCGATCTGTTGCAGAAGATACGCCACCTCGACGTTCGCGTTGCGGTCGTGTGCATCTTTGACTTCGCTGCGCTTTCCGAACAGCGCATCGCACTCATCGAAAAACAGGATACAGCTTGCGTTCTTTGCCTCCGTGAACAGGGCGCGGAGGTTTTTCTCCGTCTCGCCGATGTACTTGCTGACGATCTGCGACAGGTTGATTTTGTAGAGCTCCATGTTCAGCTCATGCGCGATCACCTGCGCGCACATGGTTTTTCCCGTCCCTGGAGAGCCCGCAAACAGGATCGACAGTCCCCAGCCGTAACCGATCTTTTTTTGAAAGCCCCAACGGACGGAGACCCTGTGCCGGTAGCGGATATGTCCGCAGGCGCGGCGCATCAGATTCTTCTGCGCCTCGGGCAGGATGACGTCGTCCCAGGTATACGCGGGCGAGACCTGCGTTGCGAGCTCGCCGAGCTTATGAACAGCCTGGCGGTAGCAGCAGCGGTGGATCAGCTCCCCGGAGACTTCGCCCGCCTGATCCAGTCTTGCGAGACCGACCGCCTGCTCGCAGGCAATGCGGATCTGCCGCGGACTGAAACAGAATTTTGCCGCAAGCTCTTCGGTCGTGCAGCCGTTCAGCCGTACATCACGAAGGTAACTGTTGAACAGCGTCAGCCGTTCCGACTCGTTCACCCGCGGGATCTCAAGATCCACGGTGAGCGTTCTGAGCCGCATAGGTGTGGAAAGCAGGGATAGAAAAATACGTGTGTTCCTGCGCAGCTCAAGCTTCTCGAGCTCCTCGAGCATGGATTGCGGCGGCGGAACGGGCTGCCCCGCCTCGTCCCTGCGGTCGAGATGGTAAAGGCAGAGGTAAGCGTCGGTCAGATCGGCCGCAAGCGCCGCGCTCGCAGCTGTTTCGCGCCAGTCGTTTCCCTCAAGGTCTGCAAACACGCACTTTTCGCGCTGCCGCGCAAAAAGATGCTCGATCTGGAACCTTTTTCCGCCGCCCTCCGGTCCGCAAAGACGTATGCAGCAGCGTTCGGGATACGAGAACGCCGCGTCGAGCTGTCTGGCAACCGTGTCATGGATGGCGAGCGGATCGAGCCGGCACGATGCGCCGTCGAACACGCGAAACACGTCGCTGTCCCTGAGCGACCCGTTCGCAAGGAACTCCACGACTTCGCGCCGCAGCACAAGCAAACCCTTGTCCAGCTCCGCGCGGTCAAACAGTCTCACAAAACGTCCGCTTTTGAAGCGCGAAACACATGCCGTCAGCTCCGCGCCGTCCGGCAGGAACAGTTCGCAGCAGAGGGAGATGCCGGGCGCCTTCAGGGTCATGTCATCCTGGAGATAGGCAAAGAGCTTTGTATATTTCAGGTCGATCTCGGCGGCATAGGCGAGAACAACGCTTTTGATCTCAAATTCATCGAGCGCGAAGCGTTCAAAGAGATCGACCAGCGGCAGCGCCGCTTCGGTCTTTTCGAGCCGCAGCTTGATCGCGGACGTTGCAAGCGCGATCTGTTCGCGCTCCTCCTCCGTCAGTTCCGCGGGAAGACCGCGCTGGGCAGCCTTCGTAAGGTTGTGCTCGAACTCCTCCCGCGTTACCACGAGACCGAGCAGGTTCCTCATCTCGGCAGAAGGTCCGAGCCACCGATGATGCGAATAGTAGTAAAACAGCTGCAGATCGAGCCATGCGACGAGATCGCGCAGAAGCTCCTCCTGACCTGCATAGCCGCAGTCCAGGCGCGATACATTGACACTGTTCAGATCGTTTGCTTTCATAGCAGCTCCTCAAGGGGTATTGACCGTCATTGCCGGCGTCGAAGTGATCTGGATCACGCCGCCGTAGGTGCACATGAGCTTGGATGTGCTGTTCAGCAGCGGCTTTCCGCATACCAGCACGGTCGGCACGCCGGGCGCCCACGGCGCGATGATCGCGGGAACGCACGGCGCAGGCGAAAACACGCCGAGCTTTGCCGCGGTAGCCGCGATGACCGCCGGGTTGCTCGGACAGCTGCACATACCGAAGGGCGGGAACTTGTTGTCCATAATGGTCGCCACGTTCAGGTTCATGCACTTGACCGTCTGTTGAGACGAAACCATCAGCGGCAGCGGCGCGGCGCCGAAGGTGCAGGTGCAGACCGAAGACATCACCGCAGGATTTGCCATTTTCTCATTCCTCCGATCCCCATTCCAGCGTCTGCCGTCCGACGTTCAGCTGCGCGGCAAACACCCTGCCGTCAAAAAAGCCGATGAGCGTTCCGGGCTCCTTCAGCAGCACGCAGACGTTTCCGTCCCCATCCGTTCCGTAAGACTGTACGGGAATAAGCTCCGTTCCGCGCGGATGTTCCGAATAAAGCGGCGTCAAAAACGCCCCCTCCTCGTCCCGCAGATGGCGCAGATATACGATCTCCGGCGCGGTCTTGTCCATGAACAGGAAATGTCCCGGTATGGGCAGCAGTCCCGCGCTGCCCTCGCAGAACAGTCTTGCCACGGTCTCCCCGGCTTCCGCCCGCTCCTGCGCAAGGACCAGCCGCGAATGCGGCTGCAGACCGAGCCAGACCCTCTCGTCAGAAGCGGCGTCTTTTCTGCGGTGAAGCGAAAGCGAAACGCGTACCGTTTCGGGCGGGAAGCGATAGCCCGCTCCGGGTTTCAAAGAAATCGTATCCTCAAGCGCGGCGTCTTCGCGGATGTCCATCTTCACATGCTCGTCGAGATAGCCGCTGCGCATCACGATCAGCTCGTGTTCACCCGGTTCGACGTCCGTCAGCACGAGGTATCCTTCCTTCTTCCAGATCGGCCGCACGAGCGGTCTGCCGTCAAGCAGACAGCGCGTACCCGAAAAGTCGGTCAACGTCCGGCCTGTAAAGCCGTCGCGCAGCAGAAATGCCGCACTTACCGTCCTGCGGATCACCGGTCATCCTCCTTCTTTGCCTTCGTACCGATAATGACTTCTTTGACGCGCGTCACATGTCTGGTGACACCGGAATCAATGGTCACGCCCGTTACCGTCAGCACAGCCGAAAGCTTGTAGTCCTTCGACGTGTTGTTCCAGATCTTGAGCATCTGTTCCATGCTTGTCCGGTCGATCATGACGTGCAGCTTCGCGTTTTCCGCAGCAATGGATCCGCTGAGAAACCGCTGCGGAATGACCGGATTGTCGCGGATCGTCTGGAGTGCCGCCCCCATGATCCGGTAGCAGTCCGCCTCCTTCATCTGCGTCGGCGCCTTGGAATGAGGCGTCATCAGAAAGTGCAGTATGTACTGCGCGGGGCGAATGCGTTCCGTTTCGCTGTCCACGCTGTAATAACCCGAAGTCATGCTCTGCGCTTCTTCCTCGATGTGGTAGAGAAAGAGCGTCAGCTGATTGTTTTCGCTTTCATGAGGGGAGCAAAGACTGATCAGCTCCCGGTTTCCCAATGGTTCCGGGGTCAGATTCTCGCGCAAAAGCTCAACGAGCGCGGTACCTGCCTCCGTCAAAGCCGTATAATCCGCCATAGCGTAACCCCCTTCTCAACCTTTGCTTGTTTCGTCCGGATGATCGGTTCCCGATTCGTCCGGATCGGACGTGGGTTCGGGCGTCGGCGTCGGTTCCCCCGTTGGTTCCGGCGTCGGCGTCGGTTCCTCCGTTGGTTCCGGCGTCGGCGTCGGGTCCTCCGTGGGTTCCGGTGTCGGCGTCGGTTCCTCCGTCGGTTCCGGCGTCGGTTCCTCCGTGGGGTCCGGCGTCGGCGTCGGTTCCTCCGTCGGTTCCGGCGTCGGATCCTCCTGTCTCGCTGCTTCAAGAAGCGTCTCGAACACGTCCTTGTGCCAGTCGAAGGTCCGGCAGACCCAGCCGCCCGTCAGCTGATTGAAATGGTTCGCGTATGATGAGAATTTCGCCATCGCGGTGTAGAGATCGAGCCGTGAAAGCACTTCGTCGTCCAGAGCAGCGAACCAGTCGGCCTTGCTGGCGACACCCATCGAATAGTCGTAAAGAAGATCGTCTGCGGTTTGGTCCAGCAACTTGTGCTGTTTCAGCGCGAGCTCCGCTGCGGTGTGGGCGTCTGAGAGGTTCAGAAGGCCTTCCTTGACCATATCCTTGATCTCGGATTCGGTCTTTTCGCTTCCGATCGCCTTCATATACTCAATGGCAAATACCTCCAGCCCGCTGATATCCTGATTGCCCGGATCGAACATGAGGAGCATTTCCTCCAGCGCATAGTCAGACAGGTTGTCAATGCCGTATTTTTGTGCTTGCAGCGCCGCGCGCTTGATCGCGGTCTGCGTCGTCTCGCTCTGCGCTTTGAGCTCGAGCTGCCGCTTCTCGTATTCTTTGACTTTGGCTTCGGAGCCGAGGCCTTTCGCGACCGCCGTTTTCTCGTCGGAAAGCAGCATGTTGTTTCGTTCCGTCATCTCGTTCAGTGCGGACAACCGCTGTTTCTGCACCCAGTATTCGATCATGGCGTCCGCGAGCGCGACGGCGTCGTCCGCGGTCTCCGCATTCTGAAGCGCCTCGTCCGTCGGCTTGCCGCCGAACGTGGCTCCCTTGCTGCCCGCCGTTCCGTCATAGCGGATCATCTTATCGAGCGCATTCAGCAGTTTATTCACCTTACTGCTTTTGCCGTTTCCCTTGGCGGGGATCGCTGTCGGTTCGGCGTCGGAGCGCTCCCAGATCAGCAGCAGCGCCTTGGAAAGGGTTTCGTCCGAGTAAAGCACCGTAATGTCGTTCTTATCGGTTTCGGCATACTCGGAGTCGTATATGCCCGATCTGAGCTGCACGCCCTTTCTTTCGGTATACGCTCTCCGACACCATTCAGGCTCGGTGTCCTCGGGCCATTGCATCACCTGCGTATGCTCCATGCCGGGCAGGAGCTTCACCCAGTCGTCCTTCGCCGGAGCGCTTAAAAACAGCTTCAGTATCCGCGGATCATCCTTGTCGGTCCGGAAACTGCAGAGTGCGGTGAGCCCCAACTCTTCTGCGATGATCAGAAAGCCCTTGTCCGCCGTATCGTTTCTGACGCTTCCGTCGCCCAGGAATCCGTGGAATTCGTCCGTCGTTTTCCCGAGGATCTGAAGTCCGTCAAGAGTGCCGCCGAGGAACGGTCCTTCATAAATGCTCTTTCCCGCCTTATTGTAAAGCGTGCCGAAGCCGTTCGGCGCGTCGTTCGCCCACTCTCCCTGATAGTACAGGAAGCCGTTTTTCATCCATTTCACGACGCCCGTGGGAAGGCCTTCCGCGAATTTCGCAAGCAGCAGGTTCGAACCGTCGAAGTAAAGCGTGCCGTCGCCGCTGTATACATCCTCCGCAAAGCCGCCCTCGTAGAGTTTTGAACCGTCCTCGTTGTACGCGACGCCATCGCCGTCCCTCAACCCCGCAAGGAACATTCCCTGATAGGAGATCTTGCCGGAGGGATAGTAGTAGGCGGTACCGCTGCCCTCCTTTTCTCCGGCGTGAAATGCGCCGTCATAGATCAGTACCTTGTCCCGGTACAGCTGCCCGCGGCCTTCATAGACGCCGCCCTGAAACTGACCGTCATAGACGAGGATTCCGTCCTCGTACAGTTTGCCGCGACCTTCATAGACGCCGCCCTGAAACTGACCGTCATAGATAAGCGCTCCGTCTATGTACTGCTTGCCGTGTCCCTCATATAGGTCGCTCTGGAACTGACCGTCGTAAATCAGCTCTCCATTTTGATACTCTTTTCCGTTTCCGGTCTGTTTTCCTTTATCGTACTGCCCGCTGTATCGGATCTGCCCGTCCTCGTACAGAGTTCCGAACCCGTCATAAATGCCGTCGGTAAACCGGCCGTCATATTGGAGTACGCCGTTTTCATACGCTTTTCCGCTTCCGTTGCGAATGCCGTCCGATAGCTGCCCCTCGTAAATCAGGACTCCGTTTTCATCATACAGCTTGCAATCCCCCTGTAAAACACCGTCCTCGAGGCGTCCCGAATACAGCGGCACGGTTTTCTTCTGGTCCGAAAAGACGATCACGCGCCCGCTCCAATCCTCGACGCGTTTGTCTTTCACATAAAACCGTGCGGTCAGAAAATGACTGAGTACAAACGGCCAGACCACGAAATAGCCGATCAGGGCAAGTGCGATGATGATCAGCACGATCCGTATGATCAGCGACTTTGAGATCAGAAGTTTTTTTGTTTCCACATAGTCCGAAGGTTTGCTCGGATTCTGTGCGGCGGAGGCCATGCCCTGCAGGGACGCGGAGGCGGCTTTTGTCGCGTGACGCGAAAAATTCGTCAGCCGACGCAGCCCGGACACGAAACTCATGAGCTTTCTGGAGAAGAAAGCACGCAGTGTCCGGAAAAACACGCCTATTGAACGTCCAAGTCTTTGAAAGAAGTATCTCAAGCTGTTACACCTCCAAACCGGATCCCGGCGTCATGCCGAAGACCCTTCCGTCAGCTCCATCGGATCAGATCGCTCTTAAACAGTGCAAGAATCAACAGAGCAAATAGGATCAAAACGATCGCCGCCTGCACCGCCCTTCCGATACGTCTTCGTTTATAGTCCGGTGCGGTCATGTATTTTTGTACCGGCGTGCGGCGCACATATCCGTCGGACAGCGGCGCGGGAGCTTCCTCCGCGTCGGTCTTCGGCGCGATTTTGCGATCCGTTCCGCCCATATTGTCACAGATCTGACGGATCAAGGTTTCCCTTTCCTGCGGCGCTGCGCCGTTCTGCTCCGTCCTTCTGGGTTCTCTTTCCGTCTGCTGTTTCAGCAGTTCTTCCCAGGGCATGTTACAGCTCACCTCCTTCGGTGCGATCGAAGTTCAGCACACAGGGCAGGGACGGATTGTGTTCCAGACGATCCGTCAGATGCAGATAGTATCGTGCGCCGCCGTCGTTCGGATAATTGTGCGCAAGCTGCAAAAACGTGTGCTTTGCTCCTGCAGTGTCTCCGCTGTACAGATCGTAGACGCCCCTTGCAAAAATGTCGATCGAGCCGGCTTTGCCGCGCCGCGTGTTGAAGTCGTCTCCGTCAAATACCTCGTAGACCCTCACGGGCTGTCCGCCGACCAGACACTTGCCCATATAGCGGCTGCCGTAGTCCTGGTGCGCGGAAAGAATGACCTCGGTGCACAGGATGCCCGCCTTGAGTTTGCCGCAAAGCCGGATCAGCTCCTGCACGACAGCAAGACTGGAGGAGATGGTCGTGGGCGTCATCGTCGAAGCATCGCCTACGATACCGAGCATGAAGTTGCCCCTGTCGATCGCGATCCGCAGCGTGACGCCGGGGAGAAGCTCCTGCGCGCGGGACTCGTTAAACGACAGCACCTCCTGCTGGATCGCAACTGCCGTGCTGACCGCTTCCCCACTGTCGTCCATCACGAATTCAAAACCGTTGTACGCAAAGTGGAACGCGGTTCCGTTCTTCCTTGCAACGATGGCAGACGTGCGCTCTATGATCTCGTTGACGCTGTCAAACAGAATGCGGCTGTCGGTCATATCCGTATAAAGGGCATCCGGAAACGCAAAGGAAACGGAACCGATCGCCATGCGCCGCACCGCAAAATCGCTCTTGTCCACGTCCATGATCGACGGCTTGTCCAGAAGCGCCAGGACCTTTTCCGGCACGAAGCGGCGATATGCTTGTTCCATGCTTTCACGGTCCGCTTCCTGCTTCTTAATGGCTTCGCCGAACGAGTTCACGACGCTCGCCATGCTCTCCAGCTCGTCGCCCGTGCGGAGCTTGAGCGGTTTGGGATTGCTTCCCTGCGAAATGCGCTCGACGGTCTTTGAGATCTTCCGCAGGTCCACGCTTAAAAATGCGAGTATGATCAGCGCAAGAAGCGTCAGCAGCCCGAACCCGCCGAGTATGAAGATCCAAAGCATCCTGTTCTCGATCTTATCGGGCGAGTTCATACGGATGCTCAGACTGTGCGTATCCTGCGTCACTATGAAGCGGAACACGTCGCCGCGCAGCTGATCGTAAAATCCGCCCGTCCGGGAAACGTCTGCCAGATTGGAGGAGAATCCTTCCAGCGTAACGGCGTTTCTGCCGTCCGCAGTACGCCAGATATCTTCGGTCAGCTCCGTTTGAACGGCGCACACATTCTCGCCGCATCCCGCGCCTTCCAGCATGCGGGCTACATCCGCCGCCAGATTACTGTCATTCCATCGTTGGTCCGCGTCTTCCGCCCTTAAAACCGCCAGGACAGCCGCCTCCTGTTCACGCTTTGCGGCGTTTTTCTCAGCGGGTTCCAGCACGATGAGACGCAGAATGGTAAGACACAGCAGCGCGCCGGCCACGATCAGACTTCCGCGCAGGATCGCCAACGGCGCATATCCACGCCGCAAACCGCAGAACAGCAGCCACAGCAGGATCGCGCCGGCCAATGCGATCCCTGCAAAGCCGACGAGCGAAAGCCACTGGTGAGCGGCGCTTGCGCGCAGGATGCTGTCGAGTTCTCTCGTGCCCGCGGCGTCCGAAATACAGAGCGTCGTCCCGTCGAACAGCATCAGGGCACTCTCTTCTCTTGTGATCGCGACGGAGGTAAGGACCCTGCCTTTCCCATTCAGCTCCGCGTGCAGCGGGAGGATGCGGAAGTTCTCGTCCAGATCCGCGTCCACAAAATACAGCTCGAAATCGACGGCGTCAATGTAATACCAGCCGCCCGTTCCCTGCGTCAGATGCGTCACCGTCTGACCGTCAAGCGGCGCCGTTGCGGCTTTGTCGTTCAGAATGATGCTTTCCGCGCCGCCCCGCAGGACCGAGCCGTCGTCAAACGTGAGAACGCTGAGCACGCCGTCTTCCACGGTCGTTTCTTTTCCGACCGGTTCAAGACCTCCGCTTTCGCGGCAGATATAGCATTTCAGCGTTTGATCCGACCAGAGCGCAAAGCGCATTACGCCGTTCCCGAACGACAGCTCGGAAAATCTCGTCCGCGCCGTCCGTTCCATGAAGGAGTCCCCTTCGCAGTCCACGTCGAGCAGACAATCGACATTTCCGCCCGTGATACGGAACAGATAAAGCTTATCCGCGTTCTTTCCGTACAGGGCGAGGAATGTCAGCTCGTCGCTTACGGGCAGAAGCCCGCAGATCATGCCGTCCATACAGCCGTCGGGCAGATTCAGCTGCCGAATGTCCTTTTTCTCGCCGTCCGTGCCGAACCGGCAAAGCACGAGCATGTCGTCCTGCCAGCCTGCAGCCGCGGCGGACTTAGCGTTCCCCGCTCCGACGTACTGCCAGTCACAGCCGTCCGGCTGTCCCTGCAGCGCGTCGATGCTTTTCAGGATCGGTTTTTGCGCCGCCAGCATTACGATGCAGCCGGCAATCACCAGCATGATGAGAAAATACAACCAGCTTCTTCTGACGTTCATCTCAATCCTCCTTGCGTCTGCGGCGGAACACACGGCCGAGCATGATCAGCCCGCGCCTTACAATGCTCTTGTGCTGAAATTCTTCCCGTTCTTCGCGGATGGCATGTTCCGCCTCGCGCCAACGGCTGTACAGCGAGACCACGTTCCGGAACGACCCGGATTCCAGTTCGTCGAGGAAGCGCCGTTCCTCCTTGCCTGCCCGAAGCGTCCTCGGCAGGATCTTCCGGACCTGATCCGTCGCTAAAAGCGCCGTCTCGCGCTGGTTCATTTCCTCCATCGGCGCCAGCATCCAGCGAATATTTACACGATGCTCCTTCGGATCGATGAGCACATTGTCGCTCAACAGCGCCGCGCAGCTCATCTCCGGTGGCATGTTTGCAAAACTGAGCGCAAGATGGAGCAGCTTTTCCGTATAAAGCAGCCGATCCTCCTCGCTCCATGAATCCCCGCGGCAGAACAGCGTGTCAATGGGTTCGCCCTTGCACAGATCAAATACCGCAACAAGCGTTCCGCGCTCCAGAAACATCCCGCGAAATGCCGGGCATTCCTCCTTCCGGATCCCGGAACAGATTCGTGCGTATCTGCGCAGAAGCGTCCCTTCGTAGAGATTGAGCAGACAGGAGGGCGTCTCTCGATCGGAGATATCCACTGCCTCGAGAAGCGCGTAATCGGACTGCTGGGCAATGACACGCACGACCTTATAGCGCTCGCGAATCAGCATTGTTTCCATTGCGTTCCGATCTCCTTCCTTGCCTTGAGGCTGAATCATTATCCCGTTTACTCAACGATCACAAACGCGCTTGCAGTGATGCTCTCATCTGCAGTGCTGATCGCAAGGATCTCATAGGTGCCGGGAAGCTCCGGCGCCTGATAAATACCGTTATGGTCAATGACGCCGCCGTTGGATTCCTTAACGCTCCAGCGCACGCCCTTGTCCTCGCTGCCGGTCACTTCCGCCTGGAAGACAAGATTGCCGCGAGGTGCGACGTGCGAGAACTCCGGCGTAACGGTCAGTCCGACGCGGCGCTTCGCCATGATGCGGCTGGTATCGCGCTCGGGTTTCTGCGCGAAGTAATGTACGGTCAGGCGGTTGCCCTCCACCATGTCGTGCAGCCAAAGACCGATGCGCATTGTGCCGCGGCGGGGATAGACGACGGCGGCGGCTTCCACCCAGGGAATATCTTCCTTCTGCTTGCCCTTGATGAATACCTCGCTGTTGCCGAAGAAGAGGGCCGTTTCGTCGCCCTGCGCGTGATCGGTGAACTCAATGCTCAGCCGCACGTCGACCATGCCCTGTCCAAGTCCGTGCGGGATCTCTTCGGAGAAGACCTTCCTGTTCACGCGAACGCCTCCCGGAAGCGTCAGATCCACGGTGCCGTGGCTGACCGCATAATCGTACTGTTCGGGAGAAGGAATGCCGAAATCAAAGTGCAGTGCGCCCGTGGAGGGCTGGAAGTTGGCTTTCACGTCGGGCTTCTGCCAGTATTCGAGCGAGCGGACCGAAGTCGTCACGGTGCGCGGACCTCCGTCGGAAACCTGCGCGGTCTCCTTTGCGATGCGCTGCGCAAACGGCAAGTTCGTCACGGAGACGAGGAACATACTGCCCGCGGAGTGCAAAAGCTCCAGTTTGGCAAGGTAGATCGGGATATCCCTGCCCCTGAGTCTGCGTTCCAGATTGTCAGCCAGACGTCTGCGTTCCGCAAGCTGATACGTATCCTTGCAGAGATAGCATTTCGCGCCGACCTCCATGTAGTTTTTACGCCGATGGCTCCCCAGTTCAAGGTCGATCTCGCCGCCGGAGGGCAGAAACATGCTTTCGATCTCGCTCATTTGTCTTGCTTTCAGACGGAAGCTCACCTGATACACGCGACGGGTCTCCGACGGATCCTCGCGGAACTGCAGATGGATACGCCCGTCCTCGCTCTCGGTGAAGCCGCTTGTGCCGCTCAGTTCAAAATAGACCGGCGGCGTTTTCTCGTTCTTGACAACCAGCATGTCGACCGTGAACTCTCTGCCCGCGCAGACCAGTTCGGGAACCGCGAGCACGAGCGAAAGCTCGTCGCTCGAATAAATGACCGAAACGTTCTCCTTGCCGGATGCTTCCAGCAGGGCGCGGTAGTCCGGCTCCTCCGCCGTAAGGAACAGCTTTGCGCCTTCGCGGGTAATGTTGAACTGCCGGCTCTCGCCCGAGGACGCGCCGACTGCATTGACCGGTTCTGCCTGCGTCTCATGATAACGCATGCACAGATACGCGCTGTCCTTGCCTTTGATCGTATCCTGCCCATCTATCATCTGCAGTTTTCGCAGAAGGGGCTCCTCGATGACGACCATCCGCCCGAGATAGTCGATCGCCATGCCGCTTTCGATCAGAAGCGTGGAATCGTCGCTCACGCTGACGCCGAGACCGCATACAACGCCCGCGCCGAACGCAAGCCGGCGCATCAGCTGAGCCGTGCTCCTTGTATACCGCTGCTCGTTGTCAAAATCCCGGACTGTCAGCAGCTTACCGTAGAAATACCGGTTTCGCTCCAACGGGAAGAAGTCCTTATTGCCGCTCATTGTCAATTCCTCCTATCGTCGTGTCGTTATGGATGGTCACCGTCTCGTCGATAACGGCGGCGACGTATTCTTCTATGCTTGTGTTGAGACCGAGGTAGGTGTGCCTGTCCAGCTGAACGCCCGGCTTCAGCAGCACCAGTTCCGGCGTCGTCTCCGCCGGAACATACTCTTTGAGCTGCTCCAGGAACCGTTCCATCTGCTGCTGGTTGGAGAAGGTCCCCTGCGGCAGCAGCACGAAGAATCGGTACGGGTCGTCCCCGAACAGTCTGCGGCAGAGCTCCGGATCGCTGCAGGACGGGTCGTTCGGGTCGACCATGAAATGCTCTATGATCGTCGGCGTCTGTCCTGTCAGATGCCGGACGGTGCGCTGGATGCCGCTGACCGTATACATCGTTTCGTATTCTTCGATGACGTGCGGAAGTACGCTGCGAAGCTCTTCCTCGGTCAGACTCTCGTCCGCGCAAAGCCAGTGCGCCAGGTACCGCAGCATATCCGGGTCTGCAGAGGATGTAGCAAACTGCTTGCGCGACAGCCGGATCCGCTCCTCCATGTCATGAAACATCGCGGTAAAGACGGACAGGAAGCGGTAGGTAAAGTCCTGTTTCTGATAGATCGACGGCAGGTAGTCCGTCATATGATCGCTCTCCGCCAGAATGCTTACCTCGTCCAGCCGCGGCTTTTCGGTCCCGCCGCTGGCGAAGCAGACCGCGATCCAAAGCCAGCGTCCCGTGTCGGAAAGCCAGGCGTCGTCTGAGGATGCCTTCGGAGGACCGAACAGCGTGCGGACCGCTTCCGAAACGCGCCCGTCCCCTTTGAAGCGCCGCCATGCGTCCCATTCCGGATCGTCCGACGCGCGTGCAAATATCTGTACCGAGGCGTCCCTCGGCAGAGACGTCGTCAGGCGGACTCTCCCCCAGCGGAAGTCCGATTCCCCGCTGTCCAGAGGCGGCAGCAGTACCGCGCCTTCAAACGCGTTGTCCGCGAGCAGCAGACTGTCCCCGCGCCTGTCCATCGACAGACAGACGCTGTCTTTCCATCGCTCCGCGACGCTGAAATGCCAATAGGTCTGGGCATCCAATTCCCTCACCTTCTATCCTTTGTCAAACTGACCTCGGCCCGTACGAGATACAGGATCGTATCCGGCATCACCGTCAGGTCTCCGGCTGTGGTTTGATAGCTGTTCTGGTCCAGTCCCCGCAGCTCGACCGAATCGACCTGAAGAACGTCCGGCAGCTTCTGCAGCATCGCAGACAGCTCGTCCTTGTCGGCGGGTGCGCCGATCCGCGCGCCGCTCGGCGCGAAATAGTTCCGGAGCGCTTCCTCCACGATCTCCTTCCGAAATCCCTGTCCGCCCCGCAGACAGACGTCGGCGCTCATTTTTGCGTAACGCACGGGGATCGCTTCCGTCCGGATACAAATCGTCCGGCAGCGCTGCAGCTGCCGCGAGACCGCATCGAGAAAACGGCGGTCGGGAACCGGCATTTCGTCATCTCCGGCAGGCAGCACTGCGACCGACACGCATGCCTGGGTCTTTTGGTGCCGCTTGCGGACGTCAAAGTCGGGGATCGCCCGCGCGCCTGCCACGCGAAGGCCCGGAGTATGCAGCGCGTGGTATTCGTAATCCTTTTCCGAGACACACTTGCGCGTCTCCTTCAATCTGCGCAGGAGACGTCCTCTCCCCTCGGCAACGGTTTCCGCTTCGCAGCCGCCGTGCGCCGCTGCGTTGTATACAGGCGAACCGTCGTCGGTGAAGCTCATCTGCGCGTTTGCGGGAATATTGCCCTCCCCGCACAGGGAAACAAGCTCCTCTGTGATCATCACCGCGCCGCTGCCGGGAACGATCAACGCGCCGTGTGCACCGTCGCCGACCGAGATCATCTCGCGCTTTCGGTCGAGCACGAACACGCAGTCCCTGGGACCGCACACCGACAGATCATCCACACAGTGCCAGAGCGCGGGACGGACGACGCCGTCTTCACACAGCGTCTGACACATCAGCGTAAGATGCTCCGTAAGCACGCGCATCCCGCCGAGGTTCAGCCAGAAGCTTTCGCCCGGTCGCCCGGTCGCATCGAACAGCAGATCATGCAGCCGAACGGGATCCAAACAGGCAATGAGCAGGTTTTCATTTCCGTCGTTCGCTGCGGACGAGGCATCCAGCGTGACACGCACCCCGTCCTTTCCGCGCTGCAGCCGGTAATCCTGCACCTGCTCCCAGCCCTTCTCCGTCCGCAGGAATACGGCGATCTCGGCGCCGCGCGCCTGCGCGCTGCGCACGTCTTCGGTGTGCGTTTTTTCACGCTTTGCCGTGAACCGGTATGCCCGAGCGCGGCTTTCCGTCTGAACGGCATGATAGCGGCTCACGCTCAGGGTGTTGATTCTTACGCGCTCCTCGCATCCCCCTTCCTCCTGCGAAAGCTTCACCCGGAACGATCCGTCGGCTTCCGGCTTCCATGACTTCGGTGAAGGAAGCGTAACGCTGCCGCTTCGGCTCAGCGCGAACGTCTCGTCCGAAAGCGGCGTCACCCTTCCCGCGCCGGGAAGCTCCCAGACCAGAGTCCTGGGCAGCTCGGTATCCGCGTCCGGCTCGTTGCGCGGCACGCCTTCCGGCTTCTCGATCCGAAACCAGATGCGCAGAGTATCCTTCGGACGGTCGGAAAGGTCCAGCAGCAGCGCGCTGTTGCGCCCGCCGCCGAACTCAAACGGCTGTATGACGGAATCGTCATAGAGCATGCCGGTCACATCGACGGTTTCCTTTCCTCCCGGTCTGGCGATCAGCGCGCGAACGAGTGAGCTGCGCTTGTCCGGGATCTCCTCCGCAAGCTCGAGCACCACGCCTTCCGGCGTTTCGAGCTTTGCGTACAGCGCGCGTCCGGGCGCGTCTTCCGGGATTTCGATCGCGCACTGCGCGGCGCTTTCGGGACGCAGACGAATCCCTGTCAGTTCCAGAAGCTTCCGCGCCGTCTCCGGTCCGACTCTGTTGATCTCATACTGCTGCGTTTCCTTGAACCATGCCATCAGCTCAAGGATCGTGATTCCCGGATCATGGGAATTGTGATCTGTCCAGACAGGGCAGATCCAGGGCAAACGGCTCTCCGCCTCCCTCACGATCTCCTCGAATTTCTGATCGTCCAGATTGCGAGATAACAGCATAATCAATACCCTTTCTTCAGGATAGTTTCAAACAATACGATCGTCAGCTCAGGCGCACCAGGTGCATCCCGCTCTCCGCCACACCGAAGGGGAAATCCAAATCCGCTTCCAGCGCGACCAGCTTCTGCTGCCCTTCCTGATCATAGGAGGCCTCGATCAGGATCCGCTTGATCGTGCGGACGTTGGGTGTATCACGGACGACGCTCCAGATCTCGCTCAGGCGTATCTGTTCGCCGATGGGACGTTTTTTCCACGTCTGACCGATCAGCGTCCCGATGCGCCGCACGATATTCTGCTGCGTTTCGGCCGCTAAATCAGGCTGTTCCGTCTCCACGGTGACGGAAGTGTTGACGGAAAGCACCGTTGCCGGGCAAACGTGCAGTCGTTTCTCCGCGACCAGACAGCAGGAGCTTCGCTTCGCCAGAAAGCGGTAGACCTCGCCGCAGAGCGTCTCGGTCCCCTCGCCGCGTGTGCCGTATCCGGCGATGACAACGGTCACATGACCCGGCGCATACTCGCCCCGTTCGTTACACTCGGAGAAGCAGCGGACGTGATTCACCTGCGGGAACGCCTCCCGCACGAGTTCCTCATAATCGCTTCGGCCGGAAGCGCGTCCCCGATTGTGCAGGAAGCGGCTGCCCCGCTCCTGGATATCGTCGATGGGGAGCCTGCCGGTGCCTCCGCTCATTGCGGTCAGATTGACAACGTCGCTGATCAGCGGCATTGCGGTCAGCATGGACCGGATCGCGCCGGCGGGGACGTTGCCTCTTTCGCCGCCGCCGCTGGAATACTCCACACGGATGTTGCGGTCTCCCGCAGGCGGCACGCGGCCCTGCCGCCCGTCGCCGAATGCGATCTCACCCGTGAACGGATCCAGCGTGTAGACGCGGGCGTCCGGCTCGGCAAGCGCGAGGTCTTTTATCTGCTCCCACGCGATCCAGCAGCGGACGAGGGCGTGCCCGTCCCACTCCTGCCGTACCTTGTCGGGCATTTCGCGTTGGACCCGCGCAATATCCGCATCCGAGAGCGAGGATCGCTCGTCCACCCAAACCCTGCAGGTCTGAACGGGCAGATTGAGCAGGAAGATCCGCTTGCCGGCTTCGTAAATCTCCGTATCGAAATACTGATCGGTCTCGCGCTGTCTCTGAATCGCGGAGACCGCGTTCACCGTCACCGAAACGACGGTCGGCATCGTCCCGGTTTCGACGGCGCTGCGGCTCATGCGGAGCCAGCATCCTTCGATGCCGAACTGTTCCGATACCGGCAGCTGTTCCGGCAGGAACAGGAAAAACTCGCCGCTGTGCCGAAGGCGCTCCGTCTGATCCACGGTGCGGACCGGCTCGAACGCCTTTCCGTTCCAATACTCCCAAAGAAGCTGTCCAGAAAGATGCGCGCGCCCCTGTACCTGAAAACGAAGGGACAACGGCATCGCGTGCGGCGATCGGTCGAATCGGAAATACATCGCGGCGCGCTCGTCCGCCATCGGCGTGAGCGCAGGAAACATCATCTGCGCGTACCGGTCCGCTTCGTCAAGAACATGCCGCCGTCCGTTGTTTTCCGAACAACACCAGGTCGGACGCCGCGCCTCGGTGTACTGCCACTGCATGGACGCACTCTTGAGGAAGGGTATGATCCAGCGCTGAAGCGGCGCGTACTGATTGGTCACGTCCACGATGCGGGCGCGGATGAAATAGCCGACATCGGCGTTGACTTCCGCCTCGTCAATGTCTTCCGGTACGGTGAAGCGAAGTTCGAGCATGCCTTCCTTCTTGCCTGAAAAGGGATTCTTGTCGCCTTTGACCGGCAGATGCTTCCAGCCGATACCGTTGAAATACTCCCATATGACCTCGCTTACCGCCACGTCGTCGAGCTTGCGAACGACATCGTTCTGCTTGTTGATGATGTGGCGATTGTAGTCGTATCGCTCCAGCTCCGGCTGCTTCGGTTCGTCCACAAGGAAAGCGAGCTCAAGCCGCAGCATCGCCTCCGCGCCGCGTTTTGAAAGCGCGGTGTCGCAGCGGAGAAAAAACATATCATATACGGAAGGCCTGCGCCCGAAGCAGCAGCCGCCCTCCGAAAGCGGGATCGGAAGATCTCCGCTGTACAAAGCCTGCGGGGGACACGGCGACAACGGTGCGCTCGACATCGACATTTCGATGACGAACACCTCGCGGGCGGGATGTCCCGCACAGCAGACGGAAACATGTCCTTCCTCGTCCGCCTCCGGCGCAAGGTTGTTCCTCTTTTCCAGAACCAGCGTGCCGTTCTCTTCCCGTACCTCATCAAAGGGGATCGCCTTTCCGTTGTGCAGGAAGGTCCATGCAAGACTCTTGTCCGCAAGCGTCCGCAAGGTCTCCTGCTCCTGTCCGACTCTCGGGTGGATGCGCAGATCCACGCGTGCCGGGCAGTCGAGCCGCAGCACGTCGTTCTCTGCCGCCATGAATATGTGACGCTGCAGTTCCTCTCCCGACGGTTCGAAAAAGCTCCTGGGCCGTTCGGACAGATCCAGCTTTCGGATCGTGTCGTTCTGCGCGTCGACAAAGTAGATATCCTCGATCGCGGCGGAAGTGACCTGGATCGTCCGTTCCGTCTCATAGACGATGTTCTCACCGTCCGCGTCGGGTGTAAACAGCTGGGTTCCGGTCGCGACCGTGAAGGGTGTCTGCGAATTGTCCTGAGTTTCAAAGCAGACCGTTCCTTTCGCCGGCATAGGACCCGGCTCCCGGTAGCCGATCATATTCAAAAATTCGATGAACAGTTTTTCCGGCAGCGCGTTCAGGCGGTTCACGCTCTGTCCGTACATTTCGAGAAACAGCTCCGCAAGCGCTGCGCCGGGATCGTTCTCGGTCCCCTCGTAGCGCCACTCCGGCGTATAGCTCCTTGCGAGCGTATGCAGCTGTTCCCGAAGCGCTTCCGGCGTTCTCGGGTCGAGCGGCGGACGGTTCATATCTCGTCTCCTCCCTCCGAGCCTTCCGTACGGTAGAACGGGTAGACGCGGTTATAACGGTTGTTGGTGCTGCGTACCCGGTAGCTGAGCTCGATCACGATCGCGCCTTCAAGCTCGTCGGTATCCTTGCAGCGGACCTCAATATCGTCAATGCGCGGTTCAAGATAACCGAGCTGTTCTCTCAGGTCATAAGCAAGACTCTGGCGCAGGGAATCGGAAGCTGCGGAAAAGGTATAGTCCAGAACGTTCGAGCCGAAATCCGGCCGCATGACGCGCTCGCCCTGCACCGTATGAATGATGATCCCGATGGCCTCGGCGATATCCTCTTCCTCGCTCACCATGGCGATCTTGCCCGTCTTCGGGTCGATCTGGATCGGGAACTTCAGTCCCCGCCCCATAAATTCTTTCCCGTTCAATGCGCTTGCCTCCTCTGCCGTATCGTTTCGCTCCCGGCTCAGTTGAGCTTGAGGAGCGTCCCCTTTACGCTTGCCGTGCCTGTGGATTTCAGATCGAGATCCTTGTTCGCCTTGATGTTCACGTCCATACCCTGCATCACCGCAGTGCCCTTTGACTTCGAAATAACGCTCTTTCCGTCAAGGAGGATATTGCCTGTCCCTTTGGCCGTGATCTTTCCGGCTTTTTCCAATATGACGGAAGCGTTTCCGGCGCTCAGCGTCAGCTTGGACTTTGCCTTGAGCTCGATCTCTCCTTCCTTCATCTTCATCGTCAGCGCGGTGTCGTTCGACTTGTTCTTCGCCGTCACCGTCTGCGCCTTATCGTCGATCTCCACCACGATCCCCGACGGCATCGTGATCGTGATCTTCTGCTTTTTGTCCTCGTCGTGCAGCGCGAGTTCGACCTTGTTCGGCGTTTTCAGGCAGTAATCCTCTGCCTTTCCCTTCTCCACCTTGACCGGCGCGGGCGATTCCGTCGTCCAGAAACTGCCCAGCACGATCGGTCGGTGCGGATCGTTTTCCAGATATCCCAGCACCACGAGATCGCCGACCTGCGGGAACAGAAACAGTCCGCGTTCCTTGCCGCCCATGGGCGTCATCACGTAGCACCAGTCGGTCAGCTCTTCATCCGGCGCGCCGATCGGAAGACATCTGACCCGATTCAGATTCTGATCGTCCTTGATGTTCTTTACAGTCGCCAGCGTCAGACTGAACACGCTTCCCTGAGCCCCCGGCGTGTCGCCGTACCCGAAGAGTGCCTTCAGATGATCGCTGATTCCCGAAGAGCTCATGCTTTCGCTCCTTTCACTTCAAACCTGGTCGTGTATTCGCTGGCGGTAAACCTGTGAAACACCTTCGTAATAAAATACGTGCCGTTCGTAAGATCGTCTCCGCCGTCGATCTTCAGATAACGGCCGGGGATCAGTTCGGGGATCCCGACACATTCTCCTTCTCCGGAGACGAAGCCCATCGCAATGCTGTTGAGCCGGTTTTGCGCAAGGATCTCGCATTCCTTCTGCGTGCGCACGTATTCGTTGCGTTCGCGGAGCACGGCGTCCTTGAGCCCCGTAACCCACTCCGCCGCGGTTTTCCCTTCCCCGCCTGCGGTCACGGTCGACGCCGATCCCTGTATCGCCTTCTGATTGACGTCGCGGCCGAATATCTCCACCTTGCCGATCTGATGTGCAAGCGAAACCCGCCTTGTGAAGCTGCGCAGACTTTTGTTCATGGTCAGCGTCAGGATCGGGGAGGTTTTGGTCAGCACGTTGTCGAAGATCAGCTCGCCGTCGATTGCGAACAGCGACGACCCATAGCGTTCCGCCATCATCTGCAGGAACTTCCAGTCGTCCATCTGCTCCTTGATGATCGGCGTTTCAAAGCCCGTGAGCTGCCCCACATGGATCTTCTTTGCGTACCCTGCCGCCTGACACTTCTGCAGCACGGATTCCACGATCTGCTTCGGCTGCTTTTCCCCCGCATAGAATGGCTGACACATATTCATCAGATAACCGAGCCCGTCAAGCCCGTTCACCTTAATGCTCGGCGTTCCTTCCTGATCGAACTGGAGCGAGTAATCGTCGACGTATCCGTAAAACAGTTCCGTACGGGACTTGCTGTATCCTCCTAAGACCGTAATCTTCACGCCGGGCTTAATGATCGTCGACGCGTCGTTGAGCCATTTCTTGTTCTGATAATCGTATTGTCCTGCGATCGAGAAGGTACAGCCGCCCACCGTGCCGGATGCGCTGATTTCCACTTCAACACCCGGGATATGGTACTTGCCCTGCGGAAGCTCTTTCCCGTTGACCTGTATCTCAAAGCTCGGAGCGAGAAAGTTGTCGTGTTTCTTTGCCAGCGAATCGAACGTGTATGAACCCTGATCCATTCTGCGTCCTCCCGTTCCGTTACAGCAGCGCCGGAATGATCAGCATCTCGCCGTTTCGCAGCACACGCGGATCGGACAGCCCGTTGGCCTCCGCGATCACGCGCCACTGACCCGCGTCGCCGTATTCCTGCGCGGCAAGCGCCCAGAGAGAATCTCCCTGGCGAACCGTGTGATACTTGGTCGTATCGGGCGAGTTCAGCGGATTCGCCACGTAAAGCTCCTTGTTTTCGCGAAACTCCACAAAGGCACAATCCAGATACGCGCGCACGGGCTGGCCCTTCTCGTCAAAGCGGATGAATCGCTCTCTGCACGAGGAGAGAAAGCCCTTGAACTGCAGAGACGACCACTCCACCTTCAAAATCGGCGGACGGTGCAGATCCGAATCGACGTACATGAGATTCGTGATCTTTCTGGTATAGTCCCTGACGTCGATCCCTCCGACGATGGTCGGGGCCATGCTGTTCAGCGCAAATTTCGCACGGTCGGCAAAGTTTCCTCCGACCTCGGAACCGGCAGACACGCTGTCGAAGAACAACTCGAACGTGAGCTGTTCCGCTCCGCCGCTGTGGAACTGCACGACCGGCGCGTCTGCGCCGAGCGACGGGATCGGTCTGTAACTCACGGTCTTCTGACGGGTATAGGACTGGGGATTGTAGAGCACCTCAAAGGATTCCCGGTTGTCAAGATCGGTGATGCGCATCTTTTCCACGGGAATCAGAATATTGGGGTTCGGCAGCCCGACAAACACGCCCTTTCCACCTCCTCTTATCTTCCGCTCCGACGCAGCTCGCGTCTGATTCTTTCTTCAATGATCTTATAAACTCTGTCCGCCGTGCGCTGGATCTCGGCGTCGCCGATCGGCTGACGTGCCGGAAGCTCCTCCGTTTCACGGGATTTTTTGAACGACAGCTCCGTTCTGTCGGTCGGAACGCTCTGCTGCGCCGCCGCAGGAGCGGTCCAGCTGATCTGATGTGCGCCCGGTGCGCCGGATTTCCAGTTGAGCGCAGCGGAGCGTTGCTCGGTCGGACTGACGCCCGACTTTTCCAGCAATTCCCTTGCCCACGTCGGAAGCTCGTTCGTTCCGTCGCTCTGCGGCGGCGTCGCCGGTCTTGCTTTCATCGAACTCTCGGGCGGCTGCTCGGCAGAAGAAGGCGCCGCAAAGAACAGCTCCGGCGGTCTCAAAGCATCCGTCTCCTCCCCAACCGGGAGTGCAACGCGATCCGCGTCCTGCCCCTTTTGTACGACTTGCTTTCCCTGCTCTGCGTTCCGTCTTTCGCCGCGGACGGCGTCGGGACGGCGACGTCCCTGCTCCGAAGCGACTCGGATATCGCGTACGGTCTGCCCCGCCGTCTTCCATGCGCGAGGCGTGTCTCCGGTCTGCGGCTGCGCGCGGTGCGCTTCCCCGTGCTGCATAACCGCAGGAATAAACTGCTGTGCCGGAGTTTGTCTCCCCATCGTACCATCTTGCCGCAATCCGCTTTGCTCCGCGTTCCGTTCCGTATCCTTGCGATAGGTCAGCTCGGCGTATGCGTTCGTCTCTCCTCGCGCCGTTGGAATCGCCGTCCGGATCTCGCTCTCCGGTCCCTCATACGCGGTCAGTTCCGTTTCCGTACGGATCGGGGACTGCGGCGCGGACGCTTTCGTCTCGCGCCTCTCCGCGTTCTGCCGTATGCTTTCCTCCGTTCGCTCACGGTAGGTCAGCTCGGCGGGGGGCTCCGTTTCCAAAGCATCAGACGGTATCGCGGCGTCCGGTCTCGCCGTTATCTGTGTCCGGACGTCGGTTCCGCGTTCTGCCGGTCCATCGCCCGGTGCACTCGCCTGTACCGCGCTTTGCCCCGTGATCTGTTCTGCATCTTCCCGATAGATCAGTTCCGCAGATGCTTCTTTCAAAAAAGCCTCCCGGCTTTCGATCGGCAGCGCGGTCTCCGGCTTGCCCTGTACAGCGCTTGACGCTTCTGTTCTGTCCGCAATCTGCGGCGCGAGCGCTTTCCCGCCCTCCCGCTTTGCGGCGGAAATCGGTTCCCTGTCCGTGCGATAGGTCAGCTCTGCAGGTGCTTCTTTCGGAAGCTCCGTCCGGCTTTCGGTCGGCAGCGCGGTCTCCGGCTTGCCCTGTACAGCGCTTGACGCTTCCGTTCTGTCCGCAGTAGATCGGAAGAGCGCAC
>JAEEGG010005841.1_pt1 | contig 29044 bp, 24 predicted proteins | sample 9134161 | NCBI WGS metagenome assembly JAEEGG01 (sample SAMN16246543, study PRJNA631951) | gut metagenome | biome: gut microbiome; feature: rumen; material: CR-attached | host: Bos | place: Iran: Karaj | collected 2018-10 | reverse complement strand
GGGGGGAAATCCTCCCGCATTCCAAACCGACCACCTCCACAGACCCCTCCAGGACAGGTGCCACCCGAATGCGAATATCGGGTTTGCCCCACGAGCCCCAACCCGGGTCGGGTTCTGCCAGAGACTCCACTTTTGTGTCCGTCCGGCGCCCCTCCGTGAAGTTATTCTCGGTAAGTATTGGTTACGGAACGGGATCGTAACCGCTGCCGCCCCAGGGATGGCATCGCAGCAGGCGCTTGAGGGCGAGCCAGCCGCCTTTGAAGATGCCGTACTTGCTGATGGCTTCGTATGCGTACTGGCTGCAGGTAGGGGTGTAGCGGCAGTGATTGCCCAGATAGGGCGATATGCACACCTTGTAGAAGCGGATGAGCTTCAGCGCGGGCCACGCTAGTATCTGCCGCAACTTACTCATCGCCGGAAGTATTTTCGGAATTGTCCAGCTGTGCGTTCTCGGCGCGCTTGGAGCTGTTCTCGACAGCATTGGAGTCAACGAGGTTAGCCTCGGCGCTCGCGTCCGGAGTGTTCGTCTTGGCGCTCGTGTCCGGAGTGTTCGCCTCTGCGTTTCCGGCAGCGCTCGCCGCTTTGGCGGCTGCCTTGGCGGGAACCGCTGTGAACGCCTCGACCACTGCTTTTTCAATGTCTGCGTAGTCCAGCACTTCGCCCACGCGGTAGAAGAACAGGAAATCGGCGCAGAAGCCTTCTGGCAGATGTTGGCGGTTCAGTCGGATGGCCTCGCGGGTGCGCCTCTTCAGCAGGTTGCGCTTCACCGCCCTCTTGAAACTCTTCTTTGGAACGGACACCGCGAACCGGCACCCGGCCGGATTAACGCCTGTTTCCGGGGCCACATCGCCCGAAACCCTGCTCACGTCCCCACAAACGCCCGTCTCCGGGGCCACAGCTTCAGCGGCGCAGGCCACATCCACATCCGCGCAGTCGCACCCCTCCGCCACACAGCCATTCACCCCCTCCGGACACTCCCGCACCAGCCAGAATACCTTGAAGACGGCGTTATAGTGCGTGCTCGCCGAATCCAGAAGGGCCTGGAAATCCTTGCGGTAATGCAGCCTGACGCTCTTGGGATATGACAGTGAAGCCATAGCGCGCGCCTCCCCGCGTTATTTCGCGAAATAGTTTGAAAGGGCGGCGGCGATTGAAGGAGATTCGGGAGTGGGAGCCTCGATCTCTATGCTCAGAGAGGCATCCTTGGCGGCCTTGGCCGTACCTTTCCCGTAAGTGGCTAGCAAGAGGTCTTTCTGGGTGAACTCCGGGAAGTTCTGGAACAGCGACTTCACGTCGGAAGGGCTGTAGAAGACCACCATACCGTATTTCGACAAGTCGACGTTCTGCTTGATGTCGCTGCACACGGTGCGCACGAAGATCGCGCTGCCGAAATCGTATTTTGCATTGGTGAACATTGCCTTGATGTCGGGCCTCAGCGAGTCGGTGCACGAAATCAGGAACTTCTCGTTCTTGTGCTTGGTGCCGATGCTCTCCACCAGCGAAGCAGTGGTGCCCTTGCCGAAGAATATCTTGCGCTTGCGATAGACGATGTACTTCTGCAGATAGAGCGCGATAGCCTCGGACTGGCAGAAATACTTCATTGTCTCCGGAATGGTGACACGCATCTTCTTGGCCAGGTTGAAGAACGAATCGATGGCCGTGCGCGAGCTGAAAACGATAGCCGTGTAGTCGAGGACATTCACCCTTTGTGAGCGGAAGTCGTTCAGAGTGACCGGCTCAACCTTGAAAAAGGGAATGAAATCGATATCCAGTCCGTATTTGTTGACAAGTTCGGTATAGGGAGAACCTACGGTGGGCGCAGGTTGTGAGATCAAAATCCTCTTCTTGCTATCTACTATGCTCATAATGAGATAATTGCACTAATCAGTAAGCCTGCTGGCAATAATTCTAGCGCGCAAAGATACAAAAAACAGAAAAAAATAGAAAAACCAGCCTCCAGAAGGTATTTGCAGGCCCTTCCGCAGTAAATCAGGAAGCATCCCGAGAAGACCGCGAGGAAGAAGCTCCTGGCAAATCCGGCGTACTCCTGTCCGAAGAACATCGGTATCACGAACGACGGGATGGCAAGCAGTACGGCAGCCACCATCGTCACCTTCCAGGAGTTGCGGATAGTGTCGAAGACGCTGTCGGTGCCCTTATACCACGATATGAACTCGAATGCAATCACCCTGACGATCAGGAACGCTATGAATGCCACGCAGAGCCACGACAGGTCCATCCCTGTCCAGCCCCTGTTGAAGAGCAGCATCACGAGCACCGGAAGGCATATCACGCAGGCTGCGTTGACGGCCGACAGGGAAGTCTGGTTCTCGCAGATGTTCTGGATTTTCTCGCTGCTGCTGAAGAATGTCCTCAGCGACAGCGACGATGCGAGTGCTATGCGGTTGAAGAAGATTATGCAGTAGAAGACGGCCAGCAGCACGAGGATGGTCATCGGCCAGTAGTAGCCGGGCCCCGGCACTGCGGAGTCCTGCAGGAAAGCTGTGTAGTCAGCAATCTTGGTACTGCCCGGCCAGGCTTGGTCCAATGTCTGCAGGAATGTCGTCATCTGTCGTCAGTTTCCTCTTTTGGCGTTGTATCCCATACCTTTGAGAAGTTCGACCACGCGGTCGCGGAAGTCACCCTGGATGATGATCTCCCCGTCCTTGGCGCTGCCGCCCACGCCGCATTTGGTCTTGAGCGTCTTGGCCAGGGTGGCCAGGTCGTCGTTGGTTCCCACGAATCCTGTCACGAGCGTCACCTGCTTGCCTGCGCGGGCTCTGCGGTCGATGCTCACGATGAGTTTCTGCTTCGCTGCGGGCAGGGTTTCAACCTCTTCCTCGGCGGCAGTCTCATATTTGAAATCAGGGTTTGTGGAATACACCACGCCCAATCTATCCTTCCAGTCTTGCATATATTCCTAAATGACCCTGCAAAGTTAGGTATAAAAAAAGTAATTACTAAATTTGCCGTTTTACGGAATCATTTCTGATATGGAAAAAAGGAAATTCACAAGGATAAACAGAATCATCTCCGTTGTGGTTCTGGCATTCTCAAGTTTCATATATCTGGCCACCATCGAGCCGACCGTCAGCTTCTGGGACTGCGGCGAGTTCATCGCTTCGTCCTACAAGCTTGAAGTGGGCCACGCACCCGGCAACCCCGTGTTCCAGCTGTTCGCCCATATGTTCACGATGTTCACCAGCCCTGAGCACGCTGCAGCCGCCGTCAACTGCTTCAGCGCAATGTGCAGCGCGTTCACCATCTTCTTCCTCTACCTGACCATCGTGCATTTCGGCCGCAGGATCATCGAGGCCAGGGGCCGCAAGCTCACCCTCGGCAACTCCATAGCGATCTGGGGAGCCGGAGTGGTAGGCGCTCTCGCCTATGCATTCTCCGACACATTCTGGTTCAGCGCCGTGGAGGGCGAGGTCTACGCGATGTCGTCGATGCTCACTGCCATAGTCTTCTGGGCCATCCTCAAATGGGAGGAAGAGGCCGACCAGGCCTATGCCAACCGCTGGATCATCCTCATCTGCTTCCTCACAGGCCTTTCTATCGGCGTGCATCTGCTGAACCTCCTGGTAATCCCCGTGATTGCCTTCATAGTATACTACAAGCGTCACGAGAATGAGAAGACCTCCCTCTGGAAGACGTTCCTCATCCTCTGCCTCGGCGGCGTGCTGGTGGCAGCGGTGCTCTTCGGCATCGTGCCTCTGGTACCGAAGATCCTGGCCGTCGCCGACCGCTTCTTCGTCAACACCCTCGGCTGCCCGTTCAACGTGGGCACGACCGTGATGATGCTGCTGATTTTCGTGGCCTGCTTCTTCCTGCTGGCCCGCTTCCGCAAGAAAAACCGCGTCCTGGCCCACACCATAGTCCTCGGCCTGACCACCATCCTCATCGGCTACTCCACCTTCGCCATAGTGCTCATCAGGGCTTCTGCAGGCACTCCCACCAACGAGTACAACCCCCGCAACCCCTACACGCTCATCCGCTATCTCAGCCGCGAGCAGTTCGGCTCGGCCCCCCTCATCTACGGCCAGCAGTACACTTCTGCCATCGAGGCCAAGGAGAGCACCTACTATACTGAGCTCGGCGACCGCTACATAAAGGCCGACAGCCCTCTGTCTGGCAAGTATCCTTCAGGCGCGAAGACCATCTTCCCGCGTATGTGGAGCACCCAGAGCCCGGCTCACCAGACATTCTACGACACCTACACCAACGGAAAGTTCAAGACCGGCAAGGTGAAGATGTCCAACGGAGAGTGGCGCAACAACAAGATGCCCTATTTCAAGGACAACCTGCGCTTCTTCTTCGACTACCAGCTGAACTATATGTATTTCCGCTACTTCTTCTGGAACTTCGTGGGTCGTCAGAACGACTTCCACGGCCAGATCCCGGGCGACGTGACCAACGGCAACTGGGAGAGCGGAATACGTTTCATAGACGAAGCGCGCCTGGGCAACCAGGAAGTGCTTCCCGACTATCTGGCGCACAACCGTGCGAAGAACCACTACTTCTTCCTGCCGCTGCTGCTGGGCCTCATCGGCTTCTTCTTCCAGCTCAACAAGGACGGCCGCGGCTGCTGGATCAACTTCCTGCTGTGGTTCCTCACCGGCATAGCCATCATCCTCTATCTCAACCAGCCACCCTACCAGGTGCGCGAGAGGGACTATGCCTACGCAGGCTCGTTCTATGTCTTTGCGATATGGATCGGCCTTGCCGTGATGTGGCTCAAGGACCTGCTCGACAAGATCCTCAAGCCCGGTGAAGAGAAGGATGGCGTCCGCAAGGGCGTGATCTCTGCCGGAGTGGCCACCGCCCTCTGCCTCGCAGTGCCGGTGCTTATGGGCTGCCAGAACTGGGACGACCACGACCGCAGCAACCGCTACACGGCCCGCGACATAGCCTACAACTATCTGAACAGCTGCGACCCCAACGCCATCATAATAACCCACGGCGACAACGACACCTTCCCTCTGTGGTATGCACAGGAGGTTGAGGGCGTGCGCACCGACGTCCGCGTGATGAACACATCGCTGCTCGGAATGGACTGGTACATCGACCAGATGAAATGCAAGATGTACGAGTCTGAGCCGCTGCCCATCGACCTGGAGCGCATCGACTACCTCTACGGCACGAACGACTACGTTCCGATTATCGAGGCTGTCCAGGGAACTCCCGAACTGCGGCTTGTGATGGACATCTTCAAGGATCCGAAGTACCGCCAGGAAGGTTCGCGCGACGGCATCCTCGTGTCCAAGAACTTCCGCATCCCCGTCAACAAGGAGAACGTCATCAAATACGGCATCGTCGACGAGGCGCACTACGACCAGATACTGGACTACATCGACATCACTGTCGACGGCAACGCCGTGGACAAGAGCGAGCTGATAATCCTCGACATCCTGAGCAACTACCAGTGGGACCGTCCCATCTACTACGTGAGCTCGAGCGGAGAGGGCAGCATCAAGAACGCCAAGTACCTGCGTGACGACGGATTCGCATACAAGCTGGTTCCCTACGACTGCGACGCCCTCGAAGACTCCGGCAGCATCGACGCCGACCTGATGTACGACCGCATAATGAACGTCTTCCGCTACGATTCGTTCGGCAAGGACTTCAATGTGGACTACCAGAACCTCTATACATTCCTTGCCGTCTGCCCGATCCGCGTGCAGTTCGTCAACACCGCCGAGGCGCTTCTTGCCCGTGGCGACCGCGACAAGGCCGTTCAGGTGCTCGACAAGTGCATCGAGGTTCTGCCGCAGAAGAACTTCCCCTACAACGCGCAGATGCTCCAGAGCATCAACGAATACAGTATGCTCAACATCATAGAGCTCTACCTCAAGTGCGGCGAGATTGCGAAGGCCAAGACCATCGCCGATGCATTCGTCGACGAGAGCGCCAAGGTCACCAAGTACTACGGACAGGGCTGGCCCAGCGAGAGCGGTATGCTGAACGAAGACAGGGTCAAGAGCAATTTGCAGTATATATATTACGTCAACTCCATCTTGAAGAACTACGGTGAGGAAGAATTTGCTGACCAGCTGATGGAGAAAGTAAAAGCATTATAAAGAGATGAAGAAGAATTTTGTACAGGAGCTTCAATGGCGCGGAATGGTGCACGACATCATGCCTGGCACAGAAGAATTGTTGATGAAAGAACAGGTATCTGCCTACGTCGGCATAGACCCTACGGCAGACTCTCTGCATATAGGACACCTTGTGGGAGTGATGATGCTCAAGCATCTGCAGAACTGCGGCCACAGGCCCGTGGCTCTCGTGGGCGGCGCCACCGGAATGATCGGCGACCCGTCGATGAAGTCCGCCGAGCGCAACCTGCTCGACCAGGAGACCCTGCGCCACAACCAGGAGTGCATCAAGAAGCAGCTTGCCCGCTTCCTCGACTTCGACAGCAAGGCTCCCAACGCCGCCATAATGGTCAACAACTACGACTGGATGAAGGATTTCAGTTTCCTCGATTTCATCCGCGACATCGGCAAGCACATCACCGTGAACTATATGATGAGCAAGGATTCCGTGAAGAAGCGTCTCAGCGGCGAGGACCGCGAGGGAATGTCTTTCACCGAGTTCTCATACCAGCTTGTGCAGGGCTACGACTTTATGTATCTCTACGAGCACGAGAACTGCAAGCTGCAGATGGGTGGCAGCGACCAGTGGGGCAACATCACCACCGGCACCGAGCTCATCCGCCGCAAGCTGGGCGGAGAGGCTTTCGCAATGACCTGTCCTCTGATCACCAAGGCCGACGGCGGCAAGTTCGGCAAGACTGAGAAGGGCAACGTATGGCTTGACCCTGCCCGCACCTCTCCCTACACCTTCTACCAGTTCTGGCTGAACGTGAGCGACGAGGATGCCAAGAAGTATATCAAGATCTTCACTATGCTCGACCAGGAGCAGATCGCTGCCCTCGTGGCTGAGCAGGAGCAGGCTCCGCACCTGCGTCCGCTCCAGAAAGCCCTGGCCCGCGAGATTACAGTGATGGTACACGGCCAGCAGGAGTACGACAAGGCCGTGGAGGCTTCAGGCGTGCTGTTCGGCAACGCAACTTCGCAGGTTCTCCACAACCTCGACGAACAGACCTTCCTGAGCGTGTTCGACGGTGTGCCGCAGTACACCCTCGACAAGTCTAAGCTCGGCGGCCTCGTGCTGGATATGCTTGCAGTCGACACCGACGTGTTCCCTTCAAAGGGCGAGTGCCGCAAGATGATCCAGGGTGGCGGCCTGTCTGTCAACAAGGAGAAAGTCACCGACATCAACGCCGTTATGCCGGCCGACCTGCTCCTCAATGGAAAATACATCCTTGTCCAGAAGGGCAAGAAGAACTACTATATCCTCAAATTCGAATAGTTTTCGACTATGGAAGGCAATGAGAGCACCAGGCAGCTGAAGGTTGCCGGCCAGATAAAGCGCGATATGGCGGAGATCATCCGCAGCAAGGGTATGGCCGCGTTCGACGGCGCCCTTGTCACGGTGAGCGGAGTGAAGATCAGTTCCGACCTCGCCGTCGCAAAGGTCTATCTGAGCATATTCCCCTCTAGCAAGACCCAGGGCGTGATGCAGACCATCGCCCAGATGTCGGGTTCGCTGCGCGGAGAGCTCGGACGCCGTGTGGCCAAGCAGCTCCGCATCGTCCCGGAGCTGACTTTCTATGTTGACGACTCCCTGGACTACGTGGAGCACATCGACGAGCTTCTGAAGATGTAGACCCGAATGAAGCCGGATTTCTTCATAGCGAAGCGCTACCTGTTCGCCCGCAAGTCGCATAATGTCATCAACATTATCTCGATCATCTCTGCGGCAGGAATAGCGATAGGCTGCGCTGCGCTCGTGATAATCCTTTCGATCTACAACGGCTTCGACACGCTGGTCAAGGACCTCTACGACTCTACCAGCCCCGACCTGCTGATAACTCCTGCCAAGGGCAAGACTTTCTCCACGGAGGGGGAGGCCTTCGCCAAGCTGCGCAGCGACACCAACGTGGCGAGCTTCAGCGAGATCCTCGACGAGAACATTTTCCTGATGTACGGCGGCAACCACGCTGTGGTGACGGCCCGCGGCGTCGACAGTCTCTACGGCGAGGAGTCGGGTCTCGGGAACTACATCACCAGCGGAGAGTTCCGCATCTGGGAGGGGGATTCCCCGAGGATGGTGCTGGCGGCCAAGGTTTCGGGCCAGTTGGCAGTGAACCTGGGTTTCCTGACGCCCGTGCAGGCCATCTATCCGGCTATGGGCGACACTTTGAACATATTCAACCCCGCTGCGATACTGCAGACCGAGAAGATTTTCCCTGCCGGCATCCTGTCGGTCGACGAGAACTTCGACGGCAAGTATGTCTTTATGCCGCGCGAGCTGCTCGGCTCCCTGACGAGCCACGAGGATGTCAGCTGCGTGGAGCTGCGTCTGGCTCCCGAGGCCCTCGGCTCCGACGGTGTGGTAACTGGTGCCGTGCAGAAGGCTGTGGCCCGCACCCTGGGTGACGACTTTATAGTGAAGAACCGCTACCAGCAGAACGAGAGCCTCTACAAGGTGATGCGCTACGAGAAGCTGGCGGTCTATTTCATACTGATTTTCGTGATGCTGATAATTTCCTGCAATGCGCTGGGCTCGCTCTCGATGCTCATCATCGACAAGAAGGAGGACATCGGCATCCTGCGCTCGATGGGCGCCACCAACAGGCAGATCCGCCACATCTTCCGTATGGAAGGGTGGATGATCTCTCTGCTGGGCATCGTAATAGGCATCGCGCTTGGCCTGCTGATCTGCTTCCTGCAGGCCCGCTTCGGCATCGTCAAGCTGCCTGGCAACTTCGTGGTCGACGCATATCCGGTGAAGGTGCAGTGGGGCGACGTGCTGCTGGTATTCGTGATTGTGGCGGCCATAGGTGCCTTAATGGCACAGCTGCCGGTCAAAAAGGGTATCAAGTAGTGCCATTTTGGCAGAAATTGCCGGGTGGCACTCAATTTGCCGTATTTCGGCCTCGGTTAGAAAACAACAAATATTAAAAAATACACAACTATGAACATTAAACCTTTAGCAGACAGAGTGCTGGTCGAGCCCAAAGAAGCGATGACCAAGACAGCGAGCGGATTGTACATCCCTGACACCGCAAAAGAGAAACCCCAGGAAGGAACAGTCGTTGCAGTTGGCAACGGCACCAAGGATGAGCCTATGGAGCTCAAGGTGGGTGACACCGTTCTTTACGGCAAATACGCTGGCACTGAAATTTCTGCCGACGGCAAGAGCTATCTGATTATGCGTCAGAGCGACGTCGTTGCAATCGTTTGTTAATTTTTAAAATCGTAAAACAATATGGCAAAAGAGATCAAATTTGACATCGATGCACGCAACCTGATGAAGGAAGGTGCAGACGAACTGGCGAATGCGGTGAAGGTGACCCTCGGTCCCAAAGGCCGCAATGTTGTCATTGACAAGAAATATGGTGCTCCCCAGGTGACCAAGGACGGTGTGACCGTTGCCAAGGAAGTCGAGCTGGAGGACCGTTTCCAGAATATGGGTGCCCAGATGGTGAAGGAAGTTGCAGCTAAGACCAACGACCAGGCCGGTGACGGTACCACTACCGCTACCGTTCTTGCACAGGCTATCCTTGACGTGGGTCTGAAGAACGTTACCGCAGGTGCCAACCCGATGGACCTCAAACGCGGTATCGACAAGGCTGTGGAGGCTGTTGTCGAGAACCTCAAGAAGCAGAGCCAGACCGTGGGCCACGACTACTCTAAGATCGAGCAGGTCGGCACCATCTCTGCCAACAACGACAACTACATCGGCAAGCTGATCGCCGAGGCTATGGAGAAAGTCCAGAACGACGGTGTGATCACTGTCGAAGAGGCCAAGGGTACTACTACCGAGGTTAAGGTTGTTGAAGGTATGCAGTTCGACCGCGGCTACATCTCAGCATATTTTATGACTGAGCCTGACAAGATGGAGGCTGTCCTCGACAATCCTTACATCCTGCTTTCTGAGAAGAAGATCTCTACGATGAAGGACCTTATGCCTATCCTCGAGCCCATCGCCCGTGAAGGCAAGAGCCTGTTCATCATCGCTGAGGATGTGGACGGTGAAGCGCTGACCACTCTTGTTGTGAACAAGATCCGCGGCACCATCAAGGTTGCTGCTGTTAAGTCTCCGGGCTTCGGCGACCGCCGCAAGGCCATTATGGAAGACATCGCTATCCTGACCGGTGGCAAGGTTATCTCTGAGGAGCGTGGTTTCACTCTCGAGAACGCTACTATGGATATGCTCGGCCAGGCCGAGAAGGTTGTCATCACCAAGGACAACACTACTATCGTGAACGGCTGCGGCGACAAGGAAGAAATTCACAACCGTGTTGTTTCTATCCGCAAGCAGATCGAGACTACTACCAGCGACTACGACCGCGAGAAGCTCCAGGAGCGTCTTGGCAAGCTCGCCGGCGGTGTTGCTGTTCTCTATGTGGGTGCAGCAAGCGAGATCGAGATGAAGGAGAAGAAGGACCGCGTTGAGGATGCCCTTAGCGCTACCCGTGCTGCTGTCGAGGAAGGTATCGTTCCTGGCGGTGGAGTTGCTTACATCCGTGCTACCGAGGCTCTCAAGAAGCTCAAAGGTGACAACGAGGACGAGCAGACCGGTATCAACATCGTTGCCCGTGCCATCGAGGCTCCGCTCCGCACTATCGTTGAGAATGCTGGTGTTGAGGGCAGCGTGGTTGTCCAGAAGATCAAGGAAGGCAAGGGTGACTTCGGTTACAATGCCCGTACTGACAAGTATGAGAATCTCTATGAGGCTGGCGTCATCGATCCTACCAAGGTGGCTCGTATCGCTCTCCAGAATGCGGCTTCAGTTGCCGGTATGTTCCTCACCACTGAGTGCGTGATCGCCGACATCCCCGAGCCCGTTCCGCCGACTCCCCCGATGCAGGGCCCGATGATGTAATCCATATCTGGCACACATCTGAGAAACAGGCTGACGCTTCCCGCCAGCCTGGTTTTTTTGTCCGCACCGGGTACAAAAAAGGCTGACCGTGATGGCCAGCCTCTTTTGAGAATAGTGCGTCTATAATTAGAAGGTGAACTTCAGACCAACGCAAGCTACGTTCTGATTCCAACCGAAACCACCGGTGATACCATCGTGAACGGTTGCATAGTATCCAGGGTTCCAGTCGATAGAAAGTGCGAAAGGAATAGCGCTGAATGCATACTCAAAACCGATGTTGCCGAAAACGCCAAGTCTGAGAGCAGTATAGTCACCAAACCAAGCACCAGCTGCAGCACCGAGGCCATAGAAGAACTGGAAACCGCCAGAGATCGGAACGTTCCAATCGAAAGTACCTGAAACGAAGAGGTTCAGATTGTCGTGGAAAATGTCGAGATCTGCTTTATAGTCGATAAAGTTGTTGGGGCCAGTGAACTGTTTGTAGGTAAGACCGAGTCCACCGAAACCACCTTCAAGACCGATTGCTGCATTGTAAGGCTGAGCCTGTACTGCTGTGAAAGAAAGGAACATCACAGCGATTGCGATAAAGAATTTCTTCATTGTCTTAATTGTTTTGTGTGTTAAATTTCGCTGCAAATATAGCAAATTATTTATATTTGGTCTAAAACCCCCGATTAATGAGACTCCGTCACATCCTCGCAATAGCCCTGATCCTGTCCCTGGCGCCTTCCTGCAAGGAAAAGGATCCTGGTCCCAAACCCTTCCCGATGCCCAACGTCCCCAGTATGGTGGCCGCAAGCGGCAATGTCCAGAACTATATGGTAGAACACTTCTGGCAGCCCTTCTTCGCCGAAGACAGGGTTTACTCGAAAGACACGTCCCTTATAGGCGGAGTCACGAAGGAAGCCTTCCAGGAAGCGTTTGTCAACTATGCCACCCTGCTCCTGTCGGCCGACATCAATAAAGGTCTTGCCGCGCAGAAATATCTCCTGCAGGAGGCCGAGAAGATGGAAGCCGCCCATCCTGAAGGAAAGGTGTGGGAGTCAGTGCTGTCGATATGTGACGCGATGCTCTACGACCCGCAGTCCGTCATTCGCAACGAAGAGATGTACATCCCGGTGGAGGAAGCCAAGGTAGCGTCGCAATTCACCACTCCCGACGAGAAAGCTGACGCCGCCGCCCTGCTGACCCGCCTCAAGCTGAACCGCTTAGGCACCCCGGCCGCAGACTTCGCCTTCACCCAGCTGAACGGCCGCCCCGCCCGCCTATATGACGTCAAGGCCGACATCATCGTCCTTCTGTTCTCCAACCCCGGCTGTGAGAACTGCAAGGCCGTCATCGACCAGCTCCGCGCCATGCAGGGCCTGGACGACCTCATCGCCAAAGGCAAACTGGCGATAGTCAACGTCTATCCCGACGCAGACCTTGCCGAATGGCGCAGTTACGCACCCATTTATCCGAAGAACTGGTACAACGGCTACAACGGAGACCTGGACGTCGCAGGCGGTCTCTACAACCTGCGCGCCATCCCTTCACTCTATGTGTTGGATGAAAACAAGAACGTGGTCTTCAAGGACGTGGACCCGGTGATCCTGGTGCAGTATCTGAACTCAGCCCTCGCCGCAGCCCGCTAGCCACTACTCGGCAGCCACCTCAGATGCGGAAGCCTCTTCAGCCTCCTGCTTGTCGACCATCTTCTTCCACTCGATCCAGCCTCTGATGGAATTGATGAGGTAGAAGGCCCACATAATCACCATCGGGCCTGAGTGAGGCTCACCCTTGACGAACAGGGCTACCCACATAGCCAGGAACAGTGCGTTGGAGAGGTTCCAGGGAACCCACTGCTCCATATATGCTTTCACCATCAGCACCATTGCGACTACGCAGAGCATTGTGCTGGCACCGTCCTGCCACGGCTTGGCGTCACCGAACTTCATCAGTATCAGCGAGCAGATGATAATCGATGCTGCGCAGATCACCGTGGTCCATATGCGGCCCTTGGTGCCCATCTTGCGCGGCACGACGATCGTGCTCTGACCGCTCTGCAGTCTCTTGCGCCACTGGAAGAAGCCGATGAACTGCATCGGAGTGTAGTACAGGCCGTTGAGCGCTGCGGCACCCCAAAGCTGCGACTTGTAGCAGATGTATGCGTAGAGAGTAACATTGATCAGGCCGAACAGGTAGTTGGTGATGCTGCCGTTGACACAGAGCACAACGCAGACTATTCCGGCTATCGACGATATCGTGCCGATGATGTCGAAGCTGTTTGACATTATCGAGTTGACGATGTTGCAGGCCACGATTCCTATGAGCAGGAACCAGTCGAACGGACCGAGCAGATGTTTCTTTGCCATTTTCGAAGCAGTTTAAAGTGAGTACGATGTAATGAACTGGAAGTTGTTTTGCCAACTGTGGGTCGGTATATCCAAATAGCGTGCCCAGCGCACACCCAGCTGCAGCTCGGCACCGATGCGCAGGAAGTGGCCCTGCAGGGTGGCCGACGTTCCGTACGACCACAGATGCACCTTGTTCGGGCCGCGGAGGTTGTCAATGGCGCAGTCAATGAAGGGAATGAGGTTCACCCTCATAAGGTAGAACAGCGTGGTGGGCTGGAAGTCGCCGATGTAGATGGGGAGGGCGTAGTCCACCGACACCTTGGCGTAGTCGCGCAGGATGTAGGACTGGTAGCCCCTCGGCATCTTGGCCAGGTTGGTGATGGAGCCGTTGTTGCCGTTGCCGGTCTGGTACTGGTATTCGGCGTCGATCTTGAAGCCCTGCTGCTTGGTGATGCCGGGCAGATATCCGTAGCCGTGCACGTAGCCCAGCATTCCGTTGTTGTTGAGGTTGCCCTTGGCATAGGCCCCGCGCATTTCCAGGCCTATTCCGAGCCTCGGCATAAGGGCAGTCTTGGTCTGAGGGAGCATGCGGTACCAGCGCAGGCCGTATTGCAGGTCCCAGTTGTAGTGGGCTTTCTTTCCTTCGTATTCAATGACGTCGTTGGTGAAGTTGAAGGCAACCTCGGGAATGAGGCCGCTGTTGATGCCGCCTCGGCTGAGGTTGATGGGAATGTACATCTTCGAGGCGATCTCGAGGGCCGACCTGGAAGTGGTGTCGACGAACGACACGCGGGCATTGTCGACGTCCATCACGCGGATGATGTTCTTGTTGCGGTCGTTGTAGTCCACTGCCAGTTCGAAGGCGGGATAGAGGCCGTTATATACGAAATGGGCGTGGCCGGCGTGGAAGCCGTGGTGGAATGAGTAGCCCAACTGCGTCTCGGCGGTGCCGAGCAGGTTCTGCATCAGGATGGTGGCGCCCGGAGCGGCGAGCTGGTAGTAGTGCTCGTAGCTGAGGTCCATTATGCGGTTCACGCTGAAGTAGAGCGGAGCCCACGAGTGGATGTGGAAGAGGTCGGCGGCCTTGCTGAAATGCCTGGGCTGGATGGCGTCTATCGAGTCGCGCAGAGCTGCCTGCTCTTCTTCGCCCATCGGCTGCACGCGGGCGTTGGCCATCTCTGCGAAATGCTCAGCGAAGTAGAACTTGTAGGGCTCGTCCCAGCTGGCCCGGGTGTTTACCAGCGAGTCCTGCGGGGTGCGCACGGGGTGGTAGCCCTTGTTGTCGTAGTATGTGTAGTAGAGCATCCTCGTCTCGTCGTCGTAGTAAGGCGAGAAGGCGCCGTACGGCACGTTGGTCAGTTTGGTTAGGGCCCCTGTGGCGGGTGAGTAGCTGTAGAGGTTGGTCACACCGTCGAGGTCGGTCTGGAACACTATGTCGCTGCCGTAGTTGTTGAGGTTGAGGATGGTGCGGGTCTGGTCGGGGATCTCGCAGCGCCAGGCCGACTGCCCGAGGGATATGTCCTGCAGATGGATGGAGTACAGTCCCCAGCCGTCATTGGTCACGATGCCGGCGTACATCCTGTCGCCCACCCATATCGTGTGCTTTATCTGGCCGTCCTTGGCTGCGCGGACCGTGGCCACCCTCTTGCCCGTGACTCGGTCGATGAGCACGAGGTTGGAGCAGCCCTGCAGGGGATATTCGGTGACGGAGATGAGGTCGCCGTCGAAGGTGAAGGCGGGGTTGTAGTAGCGTGTGCCGTGGGTGATGTTGCGCACCTTGCGGGTGTTGACGTCATACTCGCGGATGATGGAGTGGTCTTCGAGTTCCCAGCGCTCGTCGGGGATTATCTCGCTCCACATCAGGCTGTGGTCGGAAGACGGCTTCACCTGGCTCACGCGGCTCGACGAGGCGAAGGGGCGGATGAAGTGTTCGTTGCCGTCGGGGTCGATGCTGATCAGCTGGCTGACGTTCTCATAGCCGGCCTTGATAGCGTAGATGTTGCCGTCGGCCAGTTTCACAGGCGAGTGGTAGGTCGTGTAGTATTTGTTGGGGTTGTTGCTGAGCCACTCCATATAGTTGGTGGGACCGCGCTGGGCGAGGTCCTGGGTGAAGTACTCGCGGAAGAGTTTCACGCCGGAGCGGAAGTGCTTGCGGGCGGTGTTGTTGGAGTAGCGCATAAACGCCACGTTGTAGATGCCGAGGTTGGCGACTTCGTGGGTCCAGGCCTTGAGGATCTCCCCGGGATAATAGTAGTTGTCGCTGTAGTACATCGCCGTTGAGTGCATCAGATAACCCAGGGTGTACTTGTTGGGGGCGTAGTTGCGGTACGAGCCGTAGCGCCAGTTGTCGTAGCTGCGGTTCTCGCCCTCCATTATGGAGGCCTTGATGTCCATCAGGAAGTCGGGGTCGCGGCCGCGGCCGACGTTGCTGAAGTTGGTCTCGTTGTGCACGGCGTCGCCCTCGAGGAACCAGCCGGAAGGGTACATACCCACTCCGAGGCCGCAACTCTGCTCGCCCATCAGGTACGACAGGAACTTGAAGAAGCCCTTGGTGTAGTGTGTCATCTGGTCGATATGGCGGGCTTCGTGGAGCGAGAGCTGCTGCTCCCACGGCTGTGCGTAGCCACCCTTGAACTCAGGGGTGGAGAGGATGTCGACGCGCTTCGGAGCCCACACCACGGTGGCGTTGCTGACGGAGGTGTAGGGGTGCAGCACGAGGGGGATGTTCACCATCTCGACGCCCATTCCTTCGTCGGAGAGCTTGCGGTTCTTCTCGAAGTTGAAGAGGTAGACGCGCGCCAGGGAGTCCATATAGTTGGGATAGACTATGCTGAAGTGCTCTGACTTCATCCTGTTCCACTGGACGAACGCAGGGTCGGAGCCGATGGTGTAGTACTGCGCATACGCCTGCCGGCAGGGAAACAATGCCGTCAGCAACACCATCGCCGCCGCGATTCTCGCTATGTTCAGAAGTCTACTCTTCATACGCGCGCATATGTGCAAATCACAAAAGTAAGAATTATTGCGAAAATCCCTACATTTGTGAAGATATGGAAGTACGCGAGAAAGTTGAATATCTGCCCCATTCGCCAGGAGTCTACCGGTTCCTGAACGACGAAGGCACAGTCATATACGTCGGCAAGGCCAAAGACCTCAAGCGCCGCGTGTCGCAGTATTTCCGCCCGCCCGAGTCCCTCGACCGCAAGACCCGCGCAATGGTGCGCCACATCGCCGACCTGATGCACACCGTCGTAGCCTCCGAAGAAGACGCCTTCCTGCTCGAGAACAACCTCATCAAGGAACTCCAACCCCGCTACAACATCCTCCTCAAGGACGGCAAGACCTACCCCTGGATCTGCATCCGCAACGAGCACTTCCCCCGTGTCTTCCTCACCAGAAGATTCGTGAAAGACGGCTCCCGCTATTTCGGCCCCTACAGTTCCGCCACCTACGCCCACTCGCTCATTGAACTCTTCGGCAACCTCTACAAGCTGCGCGACTGCAAACTCGCCCTCACCCCCGAAGCCATCGCCGAAGGCAAGTTCAAGAAATGCCTCAACGCCCACCTCGGCAAATGCTCTGCACCCTGCGTGGGACAGATTTCCGAAGAAGAATACAATAAGCAGATCGACGCCATAACGGCAATCCTGAAAGGCGGCGTGGCCCAGATCATACGCGACAACAAGGCCGCGATGGCACAGGCCGCAGCAGAACTGTGCTTCGAAGAAGCCAACGTCTACAAGGAGCGCATCCAGATGCTCGAGCGCCACTATGCCAAGAGCCTGGTGGTGAGCGCCTCCATAGACGATGTGGATGTCTTCTCGATGGTGGAGGAAGCCGGCGACGCCTACTGCAACTTTATGCGCGTCAAGGGCGGCTGCATCGTGCAGTCGTTCAATATGGAGCTGCGCAGCCGCATCGAAGAGAGCCAGGAGCGCCTGCTGGGCCTCTTTATGGCCGAGATGATCAGCCGCTTCGGCGAACTGTCGAAGGAAGTCGTGGTGCCGTTCCCGCCCGAGGGAGACTTCGAAGGCCACAACGTCCACATCCCCCTGAAGGGCGACAAGGCAGCCCTGCTGGAACTCAGCCGCCGCAACGCCGCCGCAATGAAGGCCGACCGCTTCAAGCAGGAGGAGCACCTGCACCCCGAGGAGCATCAGCAGAAGCTGGTGTCAGTGCTGCAGAAAGACCTCAATCTCGACAAGCCCCCGCGCCATATGGAGTGCTTCGACAACTCCAACATCCAGGGCACGAACCCCGTGGCGAGCTGCGTGGTGTTCCGCGACTGCAAGCCCAGCAAGAAAGAATACCGCCACTTCAAGATCAAGACCGTGGTCGGGGCCAACGACTTCGCCTCGATGAAGGAGGTGCTGAACCGCCGCTACTCGCGTATGATGGCAGAGGGTGAGGAACTGCCCGACCTGATAGTGGTCGACGGCGGCAAGGGACAGCTGCACAGCGCCCTGGAAGCGCTGCAGGAACTGGGCATCGATGACAAGATCAGGATCGTAGGCCTGGCAAAGCGCCTCGAGGAGATCATCGTGCCGAACGACCCGCACCCCCTCTTCCTCGACCGCAACTCCAGCTCCCTGAAGGTGATGATGCACATCCGCGACGAGGCGCACCGCTTCGGCATCACCTTCCACCGCAGCCTGCGCAGCAAGGGCCAGATCCGCAGCGAACTGCTCGAGATCGAAGGCGTGGGCGAGGCCACCGAAGCCAAGCTCATCCGCCGCTTCCGCAGCGTGGCCCGTGTGAAGAAAGCCAGCCTGGAAGAACTCACCGCCGCAGTCGGCAAGAAGCAGGCAGAAACCATCTACGCCCACTTCCATTCCACACTTCTTTGATAAACACTGATATTTAGCTATTTTTATATCGCTAAAAAAGCATATAATGAAGAAAGCACTCATCACTGGAATAACCGGCCAGGACGGTTCGTTCCTGGCGGAATTCCTCATCGAAAAGGGCTATGAGGTGCACGGCGTGCTGCGCCGCAGCAGTTCGTTCAACACCGGCCGCATAGAGCATCTCTATCTCGACGAGTGGGTACGCGATATGAAGCAGCCCCGCTCGGTGAACCTTCACTGGGGCGATATGACGGACAGTTCGAGCCTCATACGCATCATCAGCGAGGTTCGCCCCGACGAGATCTACAACCTTGCTGCGCAAAGCCACGTGAAGGTGAGCTTCGATGTGCCGGAGTTCACTGCAGAGGCCGACGCTATGGGCACGCTGCGCCTGTTAGAGGCTGTCCGCATCGCAGGACTTGCCGACACCTGCCGCATCTACCAGGCTTCGACTTCGGAGCTCTTCGGCAAGGTGCAGGAGATTCCTCAGACTGAAAAGACTCCGTTCTATCCGCGCAGCCCTTACGGCGTGGCCAAGCTCTACGCTTTCTGGATAATGAAAAACTACCGCGAGAGCTATGGTATGTTCTGCAGCAACGGTATCCTCTTTAACCACGAGAGCGAGCGCCGAGGCGAGACTTTCGTCACACGCAAGATCACGCTGGCCGCCGCCCGCATAGCACAGGGCCTTCAGGACAAGCTCTACCTCGGCAACCTCGACGCGCTTCGCGACTGGGGCTATGCCCGCGACTATGTGGAGTGTATGTGGCTCATATTGCAGCAGGACCGTCCCGATGACTTCGTGATCGCTACCGGTGAGAACCACAGCGTCCGCGAGTTCTGCACCCTGGCCTTCAAGGAGGCAGGTATCGCGCTTCACTGGGAGGGTGAGGGCATCGATGAGAAAGGCATCGACGTGGCCACCGACCGCGTGGTCGTAGAAGTTGACCCCAAGTACTTCCGCCCTGCGGAAGTCGAGCAGCTTCTCGGCGACCCCACCAAGGCTCGCTGCGAACTCGGCTGGAATCCCCAGAAAACCAGCTTCGAGGATCTCGTCCGCATTATGGTACAACACGACTTGCGAGAAGTAAAGAATGCGAAGTAGCAGCACAGAAGGAAAGAGGGTTGAATGGGGGCTGGCCACCCGCGGCATGCAGAGCGGGAGGGACCCTTTGAATGCGAGTTATGCGAAGCATGATGAAGCAGGCAATGGGAGGGATTGGAGTTCGCGAAGCGAACGGAACCCCCTGAGGCCCTCTGTTCCTTCTGTGTTGCTAGCAATGTTTTTGCTTCTTTTATCATCTTGCCAAAGTGATCATATAGCAATAGATCAGCCGATTCGTGGTGAAGGTCCGAAGTTCAACAAGGAGCACGGACTGATGGATGCCCCGTTCGAACTGACGATTGCTCCCCGCGACAGCAAGTCTGCAGTCTACTACACATTGGACGGAAGCGAACCCACTTCCAAGAGCACCAAGTATACCGGGCCGATATTCGTAAGCCATACAACCATCATACGCGCCGCGGAGCTAGGAAACAAAGGCATCTGGTCTCGCGTGACGACAGCCAGCTACCTCTTCGCCGACGACATCCTCGACTTCACCACCGCCCCGAAGGACTATCCCGCCGAGTGGGGCCCTTACTGCGACATTGAAGGCCGCGCCAAAGCCGACTACGTGATGGACCGTGTGATGACCTCCGACCCCGAGCTGCGCGCCAAGATGAAAGAAGGCCTCAGGCAGATACCCATCGTGTCGATAGTCACCGACAAGGGCAACCTTTTTAATGACTCCACCGATCCCAACACCGGAGGCATCTACATCCATACCGGAGCCCCCGTGGGAGACAGAACCGGCCGCGGCTGGGAACGGCCAGTATCCTGCGAGATCTTCGACGGCGGCAGCCTCGATGTGACCGTCGATTGCGGCATCCGCATCCACGGCGGACACTCGCGCCTGGCCGAGAAGAACCCCAAGCACGCCTTCCGACTCAAGTTCAAGGACGAATACGGTCCCACCAAACTCCACGCCCCAGTCTTCGGCGCCAATGGCCCTGATGTTTACAACACTCTGGTCCTGCGCACCTTCTTCGGCAACTCCTGGCAGCACTGGGTAGAGAGCAACCGCCGCAGAGCCCAGTATGTGCGCGATATGTGGGCACGCAGCGCCAGCGCTAGCCTCGGGATGCCCGCAAGCGCAGGCCGCCACGTCCACGTTTTCCTCAACGGAATGTACTGGGGCATCTACTGCCTCTCCGAGAGGATCGACGACTACTATTGCAAGACCCATTTCGGCGGAGAGACCACCGACTACGATGTGCTCAAGGTCGACGAGGAGCAAGGCAACGCTGTGGTCGTCTCTTCCGGTAGCTATGCGGCCTACGCCGAACTCGCCGCCCTCACCGGCAAGGAATCCTTCGAGCGCATCGAGAGCCTCCTCGACGTCGACGAGTTCATCGATTTTATGATCCTCAACCAGTACGGTGGCAACACCGATTGGGACTACCACAACTGGTTTGCCATCCGCGACAGCAAGACTTCCGACGGCTTTAGCTTCCTCGTCTGGGACTCCGAAGGCATCTTCGTAAACCTCGACGACAGCGTCCTAGACCAGAACAACAAAGGCAAGCCCACCGGCATCTTCTCGCGTTTGATGAAGAACCCTGAGTTCAAGCAGCGCTTTGAAGACCGAGTCACGGAGTTGAGTAAGCCCGGAGGCATACTCACCCCCGAAAGAACCGTCGCCATCTGGGACAGCCTCTACCACTCGATCGACCTGGCGCTCTACTGTGAAGCCGCCCGCTGGGGTGACTACCGCTCCAGCGTCCATCCATACAGCAGCCAAGGCCAGCTCTTCGACGTCGACCACTGGTATATGCAGGAGCGCGAAAGGCTCCTGAACGGATATTTCCCCGACAGGCAGTGGACCTATATCAAGCAGCTCCGGGCCAAAGGATGGTATCCAGAACAGTAACAAGACTATGGAAAGACACAGCAAGATATATGTGGCAGGCCACCGCGGAATGGTGGGAAGCGCCATAGTGCGCGAACTGCAGCGGCATGGCTACGACAACATAATAACCCGCACCCACGCGGAGCTCGACCTCACCCGCCAGGCCGAAGTGGAAGAGTTCTTTGCAGCGGAACGCCCTGAATACGTGTTCCTCGCAGCAGCCAAGGTCGGAGGCATCGTGGCCAACAACAGCGCTCCTGCCGACTTTATGTACCAGAATATGGTGATGGAGATGAACGTGATCCACACTGCCTGGCAGAATGGCTGCCGCAAGCTGGAGTTCCTCGGCAGCAGCTGTATCTATCCCAAGATGGCTCCGCAGCCTATGCCTGAGAGCTGCCTTCTGACCTCAGCCCTCGAACCCACCAACGAGGCCTACGCACTGGCCAAAATCAGCGGCCTGAAATACTGCGAATATCTCCGCCGCCAGTATGGTGCAGACTACATCAGCGTGATGCCCACCAATCTCTATGGCCCCAACGACAACTACCACCCCGAGCACAGCCACGTGCTGCCGGCACTCATCCGCCGCTTCCACGAGGCTAAGGTGGCAGGAGCCGAAAGCGTCACCTGCTGGGGTGACGGCAGCCCGCTGCGCGAGTTCCTCTATGTCGATGACCTGGCCGACCTCTGCGTGTTCCTGATGAACAACTACAGCGGAGCCGAGACAGTCAATGCAGGAACAGGCAAGGAAATCACTATCAAGGGGCTCACCGAACTCGTTGCCCGCATCATCTGCTACAGCGGCCGCATAGAGTGGGACACCACCCGCCCCAACGGCACTCCCCGCAAGTTGCTTGACATTTCAAAAGCCACAGCCCTGGGTTGGACCGCCAGGACAGAACTTGAAGACGGCATCCGCCTGGCATATGATGATTACCTCAAGAACTACTAACCCACAACACTATGTTTACCCTCATATAGTATGGCAAGTCTTGATATGCAAAAGAAACCTATCTCTTCAGATGAAATAAAAAAGAGAGAACTGGACATTTTGAAATACGTAAAGTCTGTTTGTGAAGAAAATGGGCTTAGGTATTATCTAAGCTATGGCTCACTTTTGGGCGCTATACGTCACGGTGGATTCATCCCATGGGATGATGATATAGATATTTCAATGCCTCGTCCCGATTACGAAAGGCTGATTCTTTTTTTCAAAAAAACCAAATCGGATAGGTTTAAGGGACTCTTGCCAGATAATAGGAACTATCCTTATAATTTTATAAAGGTGGTTGATCTTCAGACATATGTAGAAGATAAAGATATTATTGAATTTGACAATAAGGGACTGTGGATTGATATCTTCCCTTTGGATGGCTGTTCTAAGACAGGGAAGACCCTATTCGAGAGATTGGCGTCATTCTTTCATAATTGTCGAGCGGCAGCGATATATAAAGTGCCCCCTTCTAAACGAGCTAGCAACAAGGCTGTCTGGATTCTGTGCAAGTTTATTGGATATAACATCTTCAAAAAACTGACTATACACTATAGCAAGAAGCGACCTTTTGAGAATGCCGATTATGTTGCTCACATCCCAACATCAAAGCGATATCAGTTCCCCAAAAAATTATTTGATGAGACAGTAGATGTTAGTTTTGAAGGAGAATTATTCAAAGCACCACACGATTATGATACTTATCTATCCATCTTATATGGAAACTATATGTGTTTACCTCCAATTAATGAAAGAGTATCACATAACATTCAAGCCTTCTTAAAATAATACGCGTATGCAAGCCATTATTTTAGCAGCCGGTATGGGAAAACGCCTTGGCGAATACACACACGATAACACCAAATGTATGCTTGAGGTCAATGGAATAAAACTCATTGATCGAGCATTATCAACATTACACGAGATAAATGTATCACGTGTAATTATAGTTGTCGGCTATAAAGGTCAGAATGTAAAAGACTATGTAGGAACCGATTATCAGGGGAAACCGATTATATATGTTGACAATCCTGTGTATGATAAGACCAACAACATCTATTCCCTATTCCTGGCTAGTGATTATTTGCGGGAAGAGGACACAATACTTCTAGAGTCGGATCTTATTTACGAATCAGCGGTTGTTAAAAGACTCCTCGAGGATGACTTTCCGAACATTGCTCTCGTTGACAAGTATGAGAGTTGGATGGATGGAACTGTTGTTACTATTGACGAGGAGAATCGCATTACTAGTTTCATAGACAAAAGCCGTTTTAAGTTTGAAGAAATAAAGAATTACTATAAGACAGTTAATATCTATAAATTCAGCAAAGAGTTTTCCACAAAATACTATGTACCGTTTCTTGCAGCATATAGTACTGCACTTGGTAACAATGAGTATTATGAGCAGGTGCTTCGAGTTATCCTTCATCTTCACGAGGCTCCGCTAAAGGCATTGCCATTGAGCGGTGAGACCTGGTATGAGATAGATGATATTCAGGATCTCGATATTGCCTCGGGTATGTTTGCCCCAACAGAAGATGCCCATTACTCTGCAATATCATCTCGCTATGGCGGATATTGGCGTTATCCTCAAATGCTCGACTTTTGCTATTTGGTTAACCCTTTTTTCCCTCCCCAAAGGATGATAGACGAGATTAAGGCCAGTTTTGAAACCCTTATGCGTGAATATCCTTCGGGTATGCGGGTGAATGCGTTGTTGGCATCCAAGAATTTCGGCGTTAAGCAAGAGTACATAGTCGTAGGTAATGGCGCAGCCGAACTAATTAAGGCCTATATGGAGAATTGGACGGGGAAACTCGGTAACATCCTTCCTACTTTTGAAGAGTATCCCAATCGTCTTGCGAGCGAAAACCTAGTACAGTATGTCCCAGATAATGAGGGCTTCAACTATTCGGCAGAAGATATAATGCATTTCTTTGCAGACAAAGAGATAGACACTCTCCTTCTCATTAATCCAGATAATCCTTCCGGTAACTATATCCCTTTCGATGAATTGTTGCGTCTTATTGAATGGACCAAAGAAAAGGGGCTTAATTTTGTCGTAGATGAATCGTTTGTGGACTTTGTTGATGCTAAAGGGGCATTATCATTGTTTGATAATGCCATTCTCTCGGCTAATCCTCATTTGATCGTTGTCAAAAGCATAAGTAAGTCCTACGGCGTCCCTGGCTTTCGCCTGGGAGTCCTTGCCTCGGGCAATACTAATGTCATTGCAAAGCTTAAGAAAGAAGTTGCCATATGGAACATTAATTCTTTCGGAGAGTTTTATATGCAGATTTACGAGAAATATCATAAAGACTACGATATAGCATGTTCATTGTTCCGAGAGGAACGAGAAGTCTTCTATACGGCTCTTCGAGAAATACCCTTCTTAAGGGTCTATCCCAGTCAGGCTAATTATTTCCTTTGCAAGGTGATAGATAAATTTACATCTCATGAACTTTGCCTTTTACTCCTTAAGCGTAATATTCTCGTCAAGGATTGTGGAACCAAGAAAGCCTTTAATGGAGGGAATTACATTCGTATCGCAGTCCGTAACAGAAAGGATAATGCTTTTTTGGTCGAAACCTTGAAATCTTTGTGATATGAAGATTTGTATCTGTGGAGGAGGTAGCCTTGGTCATGTATGCACTGGAGTTCTTGCGGCACAAGAAAGTGTAGAACTCAATATTTTATCAGGACATCCAGATAATTGGCAGAATAGCATAACGGTAACTGACCTGAATGGAAAGCAGTATGTCGCACACATCAGAAAAATCTCTAAGGACCCTGCAGATGTTGTTCCAAATCAAGACATCATACTGTTCTGTCTGCCTGGTTATCTGATTGAGAAAACGCTACGTGATATTAAGCCTCATATTGGTAATGCGGCAGTAGGAACTGTAGTTTCAAGCACTGGCTTTTTCTTCTTCGCACATACTATTCTTGGTGAAAAGGCTAAGTTGTTTGGCCTCCAAAGAGTTCCGTTCATCTCTCGTGTCATAGAATACGGAAGCACTGCAAAACTATTGGGCTATAAGTCCAGTTTATCCGCGGTTTTAGAGAATATTGAGAACCCTGAGGATTTCCGTTGTGAGTTAGAGCGATTATTCATCACACCAGTAAAATTGCTTGATAGCTTTTACGAGGTCGCTCTGAGCAATTCTAACCCTATTCTGCATACGGGTAGGCTATATACGATGTTCTATGGCAAGGAGGACGAAGTATTTGACCATAACATCCTTTTTTACAAGGAATGGACAGACGAAGCTTCGCAGAAACTGATAGATATGGATGCGGAATTTTTTCGGTTGCTGGTTAAGTTAGGTGTGCAAAGCATTCCTACACTGCTTGACTATTATGAGAGCACGAATGCAACGTCTTTAACCAGAAAGATAATGTCCATCCCTGCTTTCCAGACAATATCAAGCCCTATGAAACAGACAAAAGGAGGATGGGTTGCTGACTTTAATAGTCGATACTTTACCGAGGATTTTCCTTTTGGGCTTCGTTGGATAAAGGATTTAGCACAGAGACATAACATAGAGACCCCTGTGATAGATGAAGTCTATTTCTGGGGCATAAACAGAATATAAATTATGTTTTCACTGATTGACCTTCCTTACGCGCCTGATGCACTAGAGCCTGCCATCAGCGCCCGCACATTAGAGTTCCACCACGGCAAGCACCTGCGTGCCTATGTCGACAACCTCAACAAGCTCCTTCCCGGCAGCGAGTTCGAAAACCTGCCACTCGAGGAGATAGTCCGCCGTGCACCTGCCGGCCCGGTGTTCAACAACGCCGGACAGATCATCAACCATAATATGTATTTCCAGCAGTTCTCGCCCAAGCCACAGACTGCTCCCTCAGGCCGTCTTTCCGCCCAGATAGAGAAGCAGTGGGGCAGCCTCGATGCCTTCAAGGCAGAGTTCGTAGCCAAGGGCGTCGGCCTCTTCGGCTCAGGGTGGGTATGGCTCTCCGCCACAGAAGACGGCAGCCTGGTCATCACCCAGGAGCCCGGCGCCGGCAACCCAGTGACAAAAGGCCTCAATCCCCTGCTGACCTTCGACGTTTGGGAGCACGCCTACTACCTCGACTTCCAGAACCGCAGGGCTGATCAGCTGAATGCGCTGTGGGTGATAGTAGATTGGAAGGTGGTGGAAGAGAGGTATAGCTAATAATAATGTCGGATTTCATCATCAATCTGTCGAACCTGATCTGCGGATATCCGCTGTTCGTGTGGCTCATCGGGGGCGGGCTGTTCCTGTTCTGCCGTTCGAAGGCTGTGCCGGTGCGCCGCATCGGAGCGGCCGTACGCTCGCTGCGCACGCGCCACGAAGGTGCAGGCCAGATCAGTTCGTTCCAGGCCCTGATGAGCGCTATCAGCGCCACCGTCGGTATGGGCAACATCGCCGGAGTGGCCATAGCGCTGGTGGTGGGCGGCCCGGGAGCCATATTCTGGATGTGGGTGAGCGCCCTGCTGGGTATGGCCACTAAATTCTTCGAAGGCACGCTGACCATAATGTACAAGGGCCACAACGACAAGGGCGAGGTGCGCGGAGGTCCGATGTATGTGATAACCGAAGGCCTCGGCAAGCGCTACAGGCCGCTGGCGGTGATGTTCGCTTGCGCAGGCCTGATAGGCTGCCTGGCGGTGATGCAGGCCAACCAGTTCGTGGAGGCGTTCACCACGGTGTTCATACCGGGTGCTGAAGGCAATGTGTGGGTTCGCTTCGCCATCGGCGTAGTGATGACGGCAATCGTCGCCAGCGTGGTGCTGGGAGGCATCACCCGCATATCCAAGGTGGCCAGCAAGGTGGTGCCGGCGATGGTGTCGCTCTACTTCCTGCTGGTGCTTGCGGTGATAGTGATGAACTGGAGGGAACTGCCCCGCGTGTTCGCCTCGATCTTCGAAGGTGCATTCAGTCTCAAGGCGGGTCTCGGCGCCCTGGCGGGAGTGGCTCTCACGGGAGCACGCCGCGCTATGCTGGTGAACGAGGCCGGCGTGGGAACGGCGATGATGATGCACGGAGCGTCGCGCAATGCCGAACCGGTAAGGGAAGGCTTCGTGGCGATGCTTGGCCCAGCCATCGACTCCGGTCTGGTGTGCACCCTCACGGCAATACCCATCCTGATAGCCGACTGCTACCACGTGGAAGGGGTGAAGGGGCTTGCCATCGCAATGCAGTCCTACGACACGCTGATTCCCGTAGCAGGCAAGTACCTGCTGATGGTTCCTGTGATATTCTTCGCATTCTCGACGATGTTCTCCTATTCGTACTATGGCCGCCTCTGCTCCGAATGGCTCTTCGGCAAGGACAGGGCCCGCTACTACGACTGGTTCTATCTGGCAATGATCCTCGTGGCCAGCGTCATCGCGCTCGACGTGGCCGTGAGCATAATGGATATGGCTTTCGCGCTGATGTCGGTGCCTACAATGTTCACAATCTTCAAGCTGTCACCAAAGGTGGTACAAGCCTTGAAAGGGTACAAAGAATAACTAAAAACAGATTATCTTACCCTGTATGTGAGATTGCGTGATGCCAGGAACTCCAGCAGGGCGGGTTCGGGGCTGACGTTGATGGTGCGGGAGAAGTACTCCACGTTGTTGCGCAGGTCGAGGTCGAGCACGTTGACGTAGAGGCGGGCGTGGCCCTTGCACTTCTTGCAGACTTTCTTGAGCTGCTCGGTGAAGTCTTCGGTGACTGACTCCAGAGGCATATCGATGATGAAGTCCTTGACGAACTCATCCTTGACGTTGGAGAGCAGGTGCATCTCTTCGATGGCCATCTCGTATTTCACCTCTCCGCTGTCCTTCTCGCTCTTGCCGCGGTAGCGCTCGCGCGTGTGGAACTTCACGAGCAGCGTCTGGCCTTCCTGCACATACTGCATCCAGCGCTCGAAGTCCTTGCCGAAGAGGGCGACGTTGTAGCTGCCGGTGAAGTCCTCGATGTCGAACTTCACGAAGGGGCGGTTGTTCTTGGTCATCATCCTTGCAGCCTGCGTCACGAGGCCTGCCACGGTGAAGGTCTTGTCGAGCACGTTGTCCTTGGGCAGCCTGCGGCCCTGCGACTTGACGAGGGCGTCGCTCTCCATCCTCAGCTGGATGTCGGGCAGATGGCTGATGCTCTCGGTGGCGAAGTTCTCGATCTCGAACTTGTACTTGTCGAGCGGGTGGGCGCTGAGATACATACCCACGACTGCCTTCTCTTCCTTGAGCAGGGCCAGCTCGTCGACCTCGGGGGCGGCGGGGTATGCCGGGCGCACAGGCTTGAGCTCCTCCACGTCGCCGAAGAGGCTTGCGCCCTGGTTGATGGCGTCGTTGTGGAACTTGTTGGCATAGCGCACCAGGTCGTCGAGGTAGGTCTCGCCGGAAACAGTCTCGGAGGGCACGAAGAACTGGGCGCGGGTGATGTCGCCGAAACTGTCGAAGGCTCCAGCGTAGGCCATGCACTCCAGGCCCTTGCGGTTTATGACGTTGAGCGGCACGCGCTCCAGCAGGTCGAAGATGTCCTTGAAGGGGCCGCCTTTTTCGCGGATGGATATGATGGTGTTGATGGCGCTCGGGCCGATGCCCTTGATGCCGCCGAGGCCGAAGCGGATGGCTCCTTTCTTGTTGACGGTGAAGGTGGTGTCGGACTCGTTGATGTCGGGGCCGAGCACCGCGATCTTCGCCCTGCGGCAGTCATCCATCAGCTTGGTAATCTCCTCGATGTCGTTCAGGTTGCGGCTCATATTGGCTGCCATAAACTCGGCGCGGTAGTGCGTCTTGAGGTAGGCGGTCTGGTAGCCCACCCAGGCATAGCAGGTGGAGTGCGACTTGTTGAAGGCGTAGGAAGCGAATTTCTCCCAGTCCTTCCATATCTTCTTGAGGATGGCCTCGTCGTAGCCGTTGGCGATGCCGCCCTTGATGAACTTGGGCCGCAACTGGTCCAGTTTCTCCTTGATCTTCTTGCC
>JAEEGG010005837.1_pt1 | contig 29063 bp, 20 predicted proteins | sample 9134161 | NCBI WGS metagenome assembly JAEEGG01 (sample SAMN16246543, study PRJNA631951) | gut metagenome | biome: gut microbiome; feature: rumen; material: CR-attached | host: Bos | place: Iran: Karaj | collected 2018-10 | reverse complement strand
GAACATGATACAGCCCCCACCGAGAACACCATTATTATTCACTTAAACACATAATCATTATGATGACAACAGGTAACGTGCGGCCGGCCGACATGGAGCGCATTACGACTCCCGCCTTGGCCCAGGAATACATCGAGGAACAGATTAAGGAGCTGCGTGCTCAGATTGGCGACAAGAAAGTGCTGCTGGCACTCTCAGGCGGCGTCGACTCGTCGGTGGTGGCAGCACTGCTCATCAAGGCAGTGGGCCGGCAGCTCGTGTCGGTGCATGTGAACCACGGCCTGCTGCGCAAGGGCGAGCCAGAGCAGGTGGTGCGCGTCTTCCGCGACGAGCTGAACGCCAACCTGGTGTATGTCGACGCCACCGACCGCTTCCTCGACAAGCTGGCAGGCGTGGCCGACCCCGAGCAGAAGCGCAAAATCATCGGCGCAGAGTTTATCCGTGTCTTCGAGGAGGAGGCCCGCAAGCTCGAGGGCATCAGCTTCCTCGCACAGGGCACCATCTATCCCGACATCGTAGAGTCAGGACCAGTGAAGTCCCACCACAACGTGGGCGGCCTGCCCGAAGACATGCAGTTTGAGCTCGTGGAGCCCATCAAGCTGCTCTTCAAGGACGAGGTACGCGTAGTGGGCAAGGAGCTAGGACTGCCCGACAACATGGTCTACCGCCAGCCCTTCCCCGGCCCCGGCCTGGGTGTGCGCTGCACAGGCGCCATCACGCGCGACCGTCTGGAGGCCCTCCGCGAGAGCGACGCCATCCTCCGCGAGGAGTTCGCCAAGAACGGACTGGAGGGCAAGGTGTGGCAGTACTTCACCATCGTGCCCGACTACAAGTCCACCGGCGTGAAGGACAACCGCCGCAGCTGGGACTGGCCGGTCATCATACGTGCCGTGAACACCCGCGACGCCATGACAGCCACCATCGAGGAAATCCCCTACCCCCTGCTGCATCACATCACCCAGCGCATCATCACCGAGGTGCCAGGCGTGAACCGTGTGCTCTACGACCTCACGCCGAAACCTACAGGCACGATAGAATGGGAGTAACCCCCACTGTTTAGTCCTGGGTCAACGGCAATATCGTTGCCAAGATTTTCGTCACAAACTGACCCGCATGGCGCTCCCCTCCCCTTGATGGGAGGGGAAAGGCTACGGGTAGGCGACCGCAGGTAGGGCGCTCGACCTACGGTCGCTTGCTACCAAAGGGACGCAAGAATGTGGCTACCGCCGGAGAAGAATTCCCGAGTTAGCTGCTATATCATTCTTTTTTCTGTTTATTTATTTTGTGGTTTCATTTTTTCTGTATATCTTTGCAAGCACAATCAATGAACATCTATCATGACAGCAGTACAACTCAATGCGATGAACACCGAGCTGTGGCAAGGAATAGGAGCCATAGCCGACAGTGAGCCACTGATGAGGCGCCTGACGAAGTACGTCAGGAAGCTGGTGAAAGAACGTGAGTCCGACCCTACGCTGATGAGCAAGGAAGAATTCTTCCAGATGATTGACGATGCCAAGAAAGGACCGTCGAAAAGGTTCGATAGTGTAGAAGAACTTGACAAGTACATCAGCAGCCTATGAGCCGCTATTTTTGCTACGCTGCTATCTAAATGCCTGAGATAGATTAAAAATATTCACGACCCATTCACGTGTCATTCACGCATATTAACGTAGCGTCGCAGACAAAAATCTTGGTGCTATTTGTGCCTCCGGCATAACGTAAATATGCGTGAATATACGTAAATGTTCCGTTAATGAATCTTTTAACATATAATTGCCATGTAATTATCCATTAATGGCTGCGCCTGGGAAACTAATTGTGGAAAATATAATACACTAATTGTGGAAAATCTACTCCACTAATTGTGGAAAATCTACTCCACTAATTGTGGAAAAGAGAATTCACTAATTGTGGAAAAGATTATTCACTAATTAGGGAAAAGAATAGGCAACAATATAGCAGTTGGCACAGGAATTCTTCTCCGGCAGTAGCTGCTCCCCTCTTGAACCCTGCCCCTCCCCGGGGAGGGGAAAGGCTACGGGTAGGCGACCTCTGGTCGGGCGCTCGACCGCAGGTCGCTTGCTACCGAAGGGACGCAAGAATGCGGCTACCGCCGGAGAAGATGTCCTGGTTATATCGTTACCTTTGTAAATCTCTTGCGTAGAAACGCACTGAGAGCAGACGGTTTGTAGAGCGAGAGAGACAACTCCCCGATTGCTTCTTAGCAATCGGGGAGTTGTGTTATAAAAACGACAGCGTAAGTCCTAACGCTTGCGCAGGGTTTCCACAATACGGGCCAGCTGGTTGGGGATGCGTATCTGCTGCGGACATTTCGACAGGCACTCCTCGCAGTCCTGGCACTTCCTTGCCCAGGTGGCCTCGTCGGGCAGGGCCTTGCGGTAGCCCTCAGCGAACAGGGCCTGGCGCTCGGCATAGTTGGCGGCGGTGGGAGAAGGCAGGGGAAGGAGATGCTCGTTGACAGCCTCGTTGTAGTAGGCGAAGTTCTTGGGGATGTTCACGCCGTAGGGACAGGGCATGCAGTACTCGCAGGTGGTACAGGGGATGGTGGGAATGCCCGACATCTGGTCGGCAATCTCGGCCAGCAGCTGGTTCTCCTGCGGCGTGCAGGGGTCGAGGGGCGAGAAGGTCTTCACGTTTTCCTCCAGATGATCCATGCGGTTCATGCCGCTCAGCGTGGTGAGGATGTTGGGATGGGAGCCCACCCAGCGGAAAGCCCAGCGGGCGGTGCTGTCGTCGGGATGAACGGCCTTCAGCTGCTCGGTCAGCTCAGCAGCCATGCGCCCGAAGGCTCCTCCACGCAGCGGCTCCATGACGACGCACTGCACACCCGTCTTCTCACATTTATTATATAGGTACTCTGCGTCGGCATCGCTGCGGCGGCCTCCACGCATGGAGGCATGGCGCCAGTCGAGGAAGTTCATCTGTATCTGGCAGAAGTCCCAGTGGTACTGCTCCTGACGGTCGAGCAGCCAGTCGAAATCGCGCACGTCGCCATGATAGCTGAAGCCCAGGTGCCTGATGCGCCCGGCCTCACGCTCTTTCAGCAGGAAGTCGAGGATGCCGTTGTCGAGGAAGCGACCCTTCAGCGAGTCCATGCCTCCGCCGATGCTATGCAGCAGGTAGTAGTCGATGTGGTCGACCTTCAGCTTTTCCAGCGAAGTCTCGTACATGCGCTTGGAGTCGTCGAACGACCACGAGCGGCGGTTCTGGTTCGACATCTTCGTGGCCACGAAAAATTTCTCTCGCGGATGGCGGGAGAGGGCGTTGCCGGTGAGCACCTCCGACTGTCCGCCCATATACATCGGGGCGGTGTCGAAATAGTTCACACCATGCTCGATGGCATAGTCCACCAGCTGGTTTACCTCTTCCTGGTTGTTAGGCAGGCGCATCATGCCAAAGCCCAGCAGCGAGATTTGCTCGCCCGAACCGTGCTGCACGCGGTAGGTCATGCGGTTCTCACCCTGCGACTGACTGTTCTTTCCCTGTGGCCTAGCCCATGCGCCGAAAGGCTCCAATGCCATCAGCGCCATCGCCGAACCCGCTCCTATGCCCAGTTTGCGCAAGAATTCCCTGCGACTCATGTCTTGTCTATTGTTGTCCATACACAGTGATTGAGTAATGATGTTCAACGTTCAATGAATCCCTCCATGATGGCCGTCGGCTCACCGTTGCGGCCGAAGGCTCCCAGCTTGTAGCCGCCGGGAATGGTCTGCGGCTCCCAGTAGAAGACGCCTCGGCAGTGGCCGTCGGTCTGGCTTTTCGCCTCGCGAATGATGCGGGCCAGCTGGCGGCGGCCTTCTTCCATCTTCTCGGGGTGCTCCAGGTCGACCTCGAAGCCTGTCTCCACAATCATCACGTCGCAGCCGAACTTCTCGCTGACGCGGCGGATGTTGCTGATGCAGTCGGTGATGACCTGGTCGGCCTCCATCTCAGGATGGCTCTGCCTGGCCCAGTAGGGATAGAGCGACATACCAATCATGTCGAACTTGCCGCCATACTGCTGCACAATGCCCAGGTTCCAGTCGTAGAGCTTGGGATTGTAGCCATTGTCCAGATGGATGATGACAATGGCCTGGGGCAGCACCTCCTTCACAGCATCGTAGCCCGTGCGGATGAAACCGGCATACTGTTCAGGCTCGGTATTGATATGCCCCATGCTCTGAACGATAGTGGCCTTGCCGTTCTCGTCCTTCACGGGCCAACCCCGTTCATTGGTCTTCACGCTCCACAGCAGACCGTTGCTCGTCTCGTTGCCCACCTGCACCCAGCGCGGCTCCACGCCGTTCTCCTTGAGAAGCTTCAGCACGTCGATGGTATGCTGGCGCAGGTCTTCCTTCATCTGCTCGTAGCTGTGCCCCTGCCATGCTCTGGGAATGGGCTGTGAGCCGGGGTCGGCCCACCAGTCGCTGTAGTGGAAGTCTATCATCACGTCCATGCCCAGCTTCTGGGCACGGAGGGCCATCTTCAGCACATCCTCCTTGGTGCTGCTACCGTCGCGCGTGGGCTCCACCCATACGCGCAGGCGTATGGCGCTCATCTTATAGTCGTTGCGGAGCAGCTCCAGACAGTCGCGCTCCCTCCCTTCGCGGTCGTGAAATACCACACCACGCTGCTCCTGCCGGGGCAGGCCGCTGACGTCGGCGCCTGTCACGAAATCGGCCGGCGTCTGGGCGGGAACAGCCAGTGCCCACAACGTCAACAAACCGAGAAATAATGCCTTTCGCTTCATAAGTAGCTTCTATATAACTAATGTTATTTTGCCGTTTGCGTAGAGACGTCACATCGTGGCGTCTCTACTAACGGCTACAAAGTTACGATTTTTTTCTGAATTCTTATTCTTTTCTCCGACAAATTTTGTAACTTTGCATCACAAAAAAGCAAAATGATGGACGAGAGACAGAAAATTGAGCAGCTACGCAGCGAGTTGCATGAACATAATTACAGGTATTATGTGCTGAACCAGCCCAGCATCAGCGACTACGACTTCGACCAGCTGATGCACGAGCTGCAGCAACTGGAGGAACGGCACCCGGAACTTTACGACCCCAACTCGCCGACCCAGCGCGTGGGCAGCGACCTGCAGACGGAGTTCCGTCAGGTGGCTCACAAATACCCCATGCTGTCGCTGGCGAACACCTACAACGAGCAGGACGTCCGCGACTGGTATGACTCTGTGAGCAAGGGTCTTGCGGGAGAGACGTTCGAGGTTTGCTGCGAACTGAAATACGACGGACTGTCCATCTCCCTGACCTACGTCGACGGAAAGCTGGTGCAGGCGGTCACCCGTGGCGACGGCGTGCATGGCGACGATGTGACGCAGAACGTGAAGACCATCAGGTCCATTCCCCTGGTGCTTTCCAAAGATGACAAAAACACCGGCTACCCCCATGAATTTGAGATCCGTGGCGAGATACTGATGCCCTGGGCATCGTTCGAGCGGCTGAACGTAGAGCGCGAGGCGGCCGAGGAACCGTTGTTCGCCAACCCGCGCAATGCCGCCAGCGGCACGCTGAAGAGCCTCGACTCGCGCGTGGTGGCCAGCCGCCAGCTCGACGCATACCTCTATTATCTGCTGGGCGAGGAGTTGCCCGCCGAGGGCCACTTCGAGAATCTGGAGGCCGCCCGCTCGTGGGGCTTCAAGATTTCCGAGGGCATGAGGAAGGTGAAAACCGTGGATGAAGTTTTAGACTTCATCAACTACTGGGACGTGGAGCGCAAGAACCTGCCCGTGGCCACCGACGGCATCGTGCTGAAGGTGAACTCCCTGCGGCAGCAGCGTGCGCTGGGCTTCACGGCAAAGTCGCCGCGCTGGGCCATCGCCTATAAGTTCAAGGCCGAGCGTGCGCAGACACGCCTGCTGGAGGTGACCTATCAGGTAGGCCGCACAGGAGCCGTGACTCCCGTGGCCAACATGGAGCCGGTGCAACTGGCTGGCACCACCGTGCGCCGTGCCACGCTGAACAACGAGGACTTCATCCGCTCCTTCGACCTGCACATCGGCGATATGGTCTATGTGGAGAAGGGCGGCGAGATCATCCCCAAGATTGTGGGGGTGAACATCGACGAGCGTCCCATCATCGCACAGCCCGTGCAGTTCATCCGCCACTGTCCGGAGTGCGGCACGCCGCTGGTGAAGCTTTCCCCCGCCACCCCTCACCAGACCGCTGCCTGGTACTGCCCCAACGACACGGGCTGTCCGCCACAGATAAAAGGGCGCATCGAGCATTTCATCGCCCGCAAGGCCATGAACATCGACTCGCTGGGGCCTGAGACAGTGGACGAATACTACCGGCGGGGAATCATCACGAACGTGGCCGACCTCTACGACATCGAGGTGCAGCAGATTAACGGCGACGGCTCGCGCACGAAGTCGGCGCAGCGGATTGTGAACGGCATCCAGAAATCGAAGGAAGTACCCTTCGAGCGTGTCGTCTTCGCCCTGGGCATCCGTTTCGTAGGAGAGACATCGGCCCGTCTGCTGGCCCGCCACTTCAAGACGATGGACGCCCTGATGGAGGCCGGGCTGGAGGAGCTGCAGGAGGTGGAGGGCATAGGGGAGGTGATGGCGAAGAGCATCATCGGCTACTTCCGCAACGAGGAGAACCGCCGCATCGTGGAGCGTCTGCGCGGCTACGGCCTGCAGTTTGCCCTCTCCGCTGAACAGACGGCGCAGGCCTCCGACCTGCTGGCCGGTCAGTCGGTGGTCATCAGCGGCGTGTTCCAGCACCATTCGCGCGACGAATATAAGCTCATCATCGAGCGGAACGGCGGCAAGAACGTGGGCAGCATCAGCGGGAAGACCTCCTTCATCCTTGCCGGAGAGAACATGGGGCCGTCGAAGCTGGAGAAGGCCAGGAAGCTGGGCATACGCATAGTAGGCGAAGAGGAATTCCTGGAGATGATAAACTCCTAAACTCCAAAGGATAGCACGTCTAAGGAGTTTACGGTAATTACGGAAATTCGTTTCCAATAATATGAGTATTAAACTAAGAAAAATATTATAATAATTATGGACCAATTACGGTAATTACGGGAATTCATTTCCAATAACAAGAGTATTAAACTAAGAAAAGAATTATAATAATTACGGACCAATTACGGTAATTACGGAAATTCGTTTCCAATAATAATAAGAGTATTAAACTTTCTGAGGATGAAAACGACCACAGATGACACAGACATAAAGGATTATCTTTCGATATTAACGGCCAAGCCGCGATGCTCGTTGGATGACACAGATTCCATGCGGCGCAGCTAATCTGTGAAATCAAGATGAAATCTGTGAAATAGCGACAACCATGCGCAGCAAAAATCTGCAAAATCTGTGTAATCTGTGGTAAAATAGAACTAGCGAAACTTAAAAAAGATAAGAAGTGGATACCATCAATGATTTTTTCCTGCTGCTGAGTTCCTGGCTATGGGGATGGCCGATGATTGTGCTGCTACTGGGGACACATGTGTTTCTGACGTTTCGCCTGCGTGTGCCCCAGCGGAAGCTGCTGACGGGCATCCGTCTCTCCCTGCAGAAGGATAAGGAGGCGAAAGGCGACGTCAGCCAGTTTGGAGCACTGGCCACAGCCCTGGCAGCCACCATCGGCACGGGCAATATCGTGGGCGTGGCCACAGCGGTGGCGCTGGGCGGCCCGGGAGCCGTACTGTGGTGCTGGCTGACAGGTGTCTTCGGCATGTCGACCAAGTATGCCGAGGGCTTGCTGGCCGTGAAATACCGTGTGAAAGGCAAGAACGGCCGCATGTACGGCGGGCCGATGTATGCCCTGGAGCGCGGCCTGAACATGCGGTGGCTGGCGGTGCTCTTCGCCGTGTTCACAGCCCTGGCGTCGTTCGGAATAGGCTGTACCGTCCAGGCGAACAGCATCGCCCTGCTCACGAACGAGACCTTTGGCGTGCCCACATGGGCAGTAGGCATCTTCGTCTGCCTGCTCACGGCGGTGGTCATCCTGGGGGGCGTGAAGAGCATCTCCCGCGTGTGCATGGTGCTCGTGCCCTTCATGGCCCTCTTCTATGTCGTGGGCTGCATCGTCATCCTGACGATGAACGCCCCCTTCGTGTGGCCGGCGCTGAAGCTCATCGTCTCTGCCGCCTTCCATCCGGAAGCCGCCGGCGGCGGCTTTGTGGGCAGCACGGTGATGATGGCTGCCCGCTATGGCATCGCCCGCGGTCTGTTCAGCAACGAGAGCGGCATGGGCAGCGCGCCCATCGTGGCGGCGGCAGCACAGACGCGCAACCCTGTGCGGCAGGCGCTGGTCAGCAGCACAGGCACGTTCTGGGACACGGTGGTCATCTGTGCCCTGACGGGGCTGGTGCTCGTCAGCAGCATCCTGGCCTATCCCGACATCAGCTACAGCGACGGAGCCGCGCTGACAAAGGTGGCCTTCAGCAAGATTCCATACGTAGGAGCGCCGCTGCTCACCTTCGGCATCCTCACCTTTGCCTTCAGCACCATCCTGGGATGGAGCTACTACGGCGAAAGTGCCGTGAACTATCTGGAGACGAGAGGCGGCAGGCTCCGTGCGGACGAGCCATGCCCGGAAATGAGGCAAGAGGTGAGAGGCTCACGCTTCTACCGCGTGATGTTCATTGTCGCACTGTTCTTCGGAAGCATTATCAATCTGGACATCATCTGGAACATTGCCGACACGATGAATGCCCTCATGGCCATACCCAACCTCATCGCCCTGCTGCTGCTCAGCGGCGTGGCGACCAGGGAGACCAGGAAATACCTGTGGGAGAAAAGGCTGGAAGAGAACAGCGAGCGATAGGCAGTCTACAAAACCGCAAAACGAAAAACGCTTCAACATGAATATCATTGTATCGCAGGAAATAGAGCAAGTATGCCCGGAGTTCGTGGGCGCTTGCGTAGAGGCTCAAGTAGAGAACAGCATCTACAACGAGGCATTGTGGAGGGAGATACACCAGGCGGAGCAGCACTTCCGGAGCGAGCTGACCACCGAGAGTCTGAAAGCGCTGCCGTCCATAGCTGCCACCCGAGCGGTGTACAGGAAGTGCGGGAAAGACCCGTCGCGCTACCGTCCTGCCAGCGAGCAGCTCATCCGTCGCATGCTGCAGGGCAAGGAGCTCTACCAGATTGACACCCTGGTAGACCTCATCAACCTGGCCTCGATAGCCTACGGTTACAGCATTGGCGGCTTCGACGCCGACAAGTTCGTGGGCGACACGCTGACGCTGGGCATCGGGCGCGAAGGGGAACCCTACGAAGGCATAGGGCGCGGCATGCTCAACATTGCCGGACTGCCGGTCTACCGCGACGGGCAAGGTGGCGTGGGGACGCCGACCAGCGACAACGAGCGCACCAAAATCACCCTTCAGACCACACACCTCGTGGTGCTCATCAACGGCTACGACGGCAACGAACAGCGTGTCGTCGACAATGCCAGCTTCATACAGCAGCTCCTGCGGCAGTATGCCTGCAGCAACGGAGGCTGCGTGAAGATCTACCGATAGGGGGGAACACCGAGGGGAGAGGGGAATCTCCCCTCCCCCGTTAATCTAAATCGCCACCGTCATCTACGATACGATCTGTTCTCGTAGACGTCTGAAAGGAGCCAGCCAAAAAACATCTCTGGGCCGACAATTCGTAGACCGCTAGCGTTGGAGCCTGATATTCCTTTTTCATAGTGTATTTCGTTTCTGTTATTTCACAAAGTATTTCTTACCACCAATGATGTAGAGTCCCTTCTTGTTGGGAGTAAGCACACGCTGCCCGCTCAGATTAAAGATGGGCTGCTGCCTCACCGGCTCCACAGCAGGCGTCACATCCTGTATACCCGTCATGCCGCCTTCCTCATCGTCAAACAATACAGACATACGGGCACCCATCGAAGAGCCGGTCATGAGATAGGCACGGAACGGATTGATGTTAGCACCGACATCAGTTCCCACCTTGACGAATTCGTTATTTTTATAGCCATAATAGGTTGTCCCATTAGTAACAGACTTCAGGTTTGTACGCTCGTTCACGCCAACGAAGCTGATGCCGTTAACTTCCACCGGATTAAGTGAGGAAGTGGGAACGTTCTTTCCTGATATTGAAAGGAAGGGCTGGGCAGTAGCTGCCTCAAAGATATAGGGTGTGTTGGCAGCAGGTTCCTCCACTTCAACGAAGCGGATATTCCCTGTTTCCGAATTATAGCTGTCCATTTCCCAGAACGTGCCTGCGGCGGCAGCCTCGGCGGCATTAAGGGCAAAGGGCAGGCAAATGGTGGAGCGTTTACCGGGAACAAAGGTACGGTCGTAGCTAGCGGCGGAAGCTGTAAAGTCATTTCCAGAATTGTTAAAGCTGTAGTTGCCGTCAGCCAGCTTCAGGTTGGCACAGGTACCATCAACTATCACGTTATAAGGCAGCAGAGCGGGCAGTGTTCCGGCTGTAGCCTTGATAAGCGCGTTGCGATTCTGCCCGCGCTCGTAGAAGCTGAACTCTGTCTCTCCCGTCACATCAATAAAGGTATTCGCCATATCGACGTCTGTCGTTGCCTTGGTCTTGGTAGTGCCGGGCAGCACCTTCAGAGCACCCAGCTGCCAAGTTGCGGCAGAAGAGGACAGCGTTACCGTTACCATCTCAGCGCTAGTCAGGGTGAAAGCCACCTCTACCTTCTTCCATCCATTATTGGCACCAGTGGCGTAGGCTTCTACAATGCCGTTGGGCTGAACCGAAGAAGTGGCACCGTCGAGTCCCTTGAGAGCAACAGTAGCACTTTCATTCTTCGCCGAGAGCGTCAAGGTGCTATTGTTTGTACCACGCACAATAGCCTGAACGATGTAACTGCCGGCAGCCAACGAGAAGTCCTTTGTCATAGAGTTATTGCCATTATTCTCAGCCACCTTCTCGCTCTTGCCATTCCAGTTGGTAGCTGTTGTGGAAATACCCAAATCAGCAAGGGAGATTTCTGAACTGGGGGCTACAGCAGTACTGATGGGTTCAGTATTTCCAGATCCGTTCCAGCTTTCCGCAGAATACCATGCACCATTGACAAATCTCAAGTCTTCTGTTTTGTTATTCTCGGAAGCACTATTGAAAATGATAGTTGCAGGTTGGCCTGTTACATTCTTTGTACAGGTCCATTTCCAAATTTCATCTCCATTCTCATTACGACCGAGGCGAATGCAAGCATCACCTCGTGAAGTTCCCTCCCATATTTCCGTATATTTTGTGTCGCCATTATAAGCATAAGCGCAAATAGTATTCCACCCATTAAACCATCCGTTAGGAATCACAAAGAATGCGCATATCTCGCCTTGCTCATACCAAGCTTCTCTTGGGTATTCTGCCATTCCATTGACTACTTCCAAATCATTATTTGTCTTATTCCACTGCAGATAGACAGTAGATGTAATTGTTGATACATAGTTGTTGGACTCAGGCATATTTTTACCTTCATTTACTTTCATGTTGAACGAAGTAACACCTTCTGACATCGTATGATAGAACCACGTTTCACCATTAATCAAGGTTGTACTCATTTTCGTTCCTGGCCATGCTCCCAAATCAGCTCCATCCCATGTATATAAGTAGGCTGGTCCAAAATCGCCCTTGACATATACTGTAATAAGTTCTCCAGCTTCCACAGGGTCTTTAATAGGCATACCAGCATAAGTAGCCGTCAGGTCTACAGCAGCACCGTTACCGAGCGAAGTGAAAATGGTTGAGCCGATACCTGTCTGGTCTGGTGTCTTGGTGTCGTCACCGCCCTGATTCAGGATGTAGTTCAGCGTATAGTCTGCCGAAGTCTTGGGGAAGGTCATGTAGTAGAAGTTCACGCCATCTGCACTCTTCTTGGCCGATAGCTGGGTACCCGGCCATTCAGATGTGAGCGTGCCATTTTCATCCCAGGCATAGAGATAAATCGGTTCCTTGTCTGCACGCACATAGATGGTGATGTCGGTAGGCTCCTCGTTGGTAACGACATAGCGGTAGGTCTGAATATCCCGGACACCGCTTGTGCCAAGGACTCCTACCTTCAATGTATAAGTATCTTCAGTATCGAAAGTAAATGTCTTGCCTCCTGCTGTAATAGATGAACTGTTTATTGTGGGGTCAGTTCCGTCTTCGGTATATACCAGCGTGGTGAAGTCATCAGAAGGCGAAACGTTAACTGTTACCGTCTGATAGTATGTACCGCTGGCCATGTCAACACACGGTATACCCAGGCTATAGTTTGCTTTGTCAGGCGTAGTAGGTATTGTTACTGTATTTTCCACATAGAAGCAGAAATCGTTGTTTGTGGCATCGCCAGATTCAACTATATTATAGCCAGAAGGACTATATCCTGTAACATTACCGAGTGTAACAATTACTTTTCCGTTAGTACCAGTCACCTCAAAGCCAATGCCACCTGTGAGACCTTCAATTTTCTTGAACCCACTCGTGTTCGTAATGCCAGCTGCCTTTCGGGCAGCAATCATATTCTTTAAAGCCACAGTATATTCCTTCCAATGAGGCAGGAAGATGCAGGGGGTGCCTGGCATGGCTAGAATAAAGGCATTGGCCGCCAGCACATGGTGTGTGTTAGACAAGGGAATAGATTCACTGCGATAGGTGTCGTGGTTGTCGACAAAGGTGACTGAGTAGCGTTTATAATAATTATCGCCAGCCATGCCCTGCGTATCTAGCTTACTTCCATCAAAGCTACCATTAAAGGCATCGTTGATCAGAAATTTCAAAGGAAAGTCAAAGGCTGCCGACTGCACAACATTGTTTTGTGTGGTTCCGTTAATCCAATCCGTAACCCCCTTCCAGTTGTCCCAACATTCACCTACAGAGAAGGTAGGTTTGGCGTATGTATTATAAACACCTACAAACTGAGGCCCATAGCCCTTCACCATGTCGTAGCGGAATCCAGTATAGCCAAGCTCCTTCTGGAGATAATCCAGATAGGTCTTCACGTTCTTTTGTACGTTGGCGCCCGTATGATCCAGGTCACGGCAGCCGTCGAAGTCATCGCCCGTATCGGCAGCACCTGTCACATCGTTACCCTCCGCTCTGCATTGTCCACCATTGTCATTGTAGCAAATGTCAGCCAGCGTCCAGTCCAGAGTATAGGAACCGTATGTACCTGTCACACTTTCGTTGGGGAAGTCGCACCACTGGTTCTGCCCATTCTTATGGTTGATCACCACATCCTCGATGATGCCAATGCCCTTTGCTTTATAGGTGGCAATCATAGATTTCAGGTCGGTAGCAGAGCCGAAGATGGTGTTGTCATGGTTTAGCCACCAGCAAGGCATGTAGCCCATGTCCTTCAACCAGCCATTTCCCTCAGTAGCAGCATGTTCCACACAATAGTCGTTCTTTGTTCGTGCAGAGTTTGGCACCCAGATCAGGTCGATGTAGCCTTCGAGGTCACTAGCATGGCTCTCAAGCCCTTTCCATGTGGCCCAGCCTGTGGCATTCATTTCTTCTTCATAGTTGTAATAGTCCCAATAGAAGCCTTGCAGCATCACGCCGCCATAGTTTTCCGGCCACCCCTGTGCCATCACGCAGACAGCAGCCATGAATGCCAAGACAGTAGTAAAGAGTTTCTTCATGTTTTAATATGTTTTTTAGTGTTTTTATGTCATATCCAGTGCAAAAGTAAGCATTTTGACTATATTATAGTCAATGGAAGAAACCCTTTCTCAAAAAAAACTATGCAATCCTTTGTACAACCACTTAGCGTTCCTGCAAAAACCCTGCAACCCTGCATTATTTCCAGTAAGCGACTGGCATGCAGAACATTGCTGGTAGTACACTTTGAGCAAACCCTGCACTAAACTCTGCACTGTCTTATCGGGGATTTGACTTTAGAAACTAAAAACCATTCGGGTATATTTGTCCTGAAGTATAGTTCGAAAAATACTGCCAGTATTTCTCCAAACGGCGTGCGTATTTTTCCAAACGGCGTGCGTATTTTCTCAAACGACGTGCGTATTTTGTCAAGCACTAACTGCGCTTACATAAGCGGAGACTATTTAGAAGTAATCTCATTTAGTGCAGAGTATGCAGAGTTGCAGGGTTTTTCCGGGTTCAGTATATTATATATAGCCGTTATGCATAATGAAACAGTGCTTCGTGGTTTTCGATGTAGGAGAAACTTTGAAGCACTGTATCGCTGTTTATCCATTGTTTCGTCGTGTCTTTATCACGCAGGATGGGCACACCCGTCGTTAGAGCTTCACCTTTTTCTTCGCTGGCTTGCTCTCGTTCTGCAGTCGGTCGAGGGCGGTGACGACGTATGTGCAGGTCTGCTTGCCGTCAGCGTAGGGAAGGGGCAGGAAGGTGTTAGGCGTGATGGCCACGATGTGGGCAGTGCTGTTGAGGTTGACCTCCTCCCCCTTGTTGAAGCGGTAGACTACATAGCGTGTGGCCACGTCGCCCCATGCTTTTCCCTTGGGGGCCGTCCAGAAGAGGATGTAGCCGTCTTTTGTCCATACGGGTCTCACGCTGCGGGGCTTCTTCGGTGCTTTCTTGTCGAGGAAGGGCATCTCCGGCTGCAGGGCGGGGCTGCGCCAGTACTGCTGGCGGAGCATGGTGCCATAGCCGCCCACGTCGTCGACGGCGGCCTTGGCATACCAGAGGACGGTGCCTCGGACGGCAGGCAGCTGGTCGAGGATAACCTGCTTGGCCTCCTGCTGGTGGCGCTCGGGGTTCTGCGGGTGGCGGGCCTTCACGGTGCGCTCCACATCCTCACCGATGAAGAGGGGACGGGCGGCGGCATGCTGCGCCCACCAGCGCACGAGGGTGTCGTAGTCGGCACTCTTGTTGCCAATCTCCCAGTAGACCTGCGGCACGCAGTAGTCGAGCCAGCCGTTGTTCACCCACAGCAGGATGTCGGCATAGAGGTCGTCGTAGTTCTGCAGGCCGTTGGTGTCGCTGCCTATGGGGGAGCTGCGCTTGTTGCGGTAGATGCCGAAGGGCGAGATGCCCACCTTGACCCAGGGCTTCACCTGATGTACGGTCTCATAGAACTGCTTAATGAAGAGGTTGACGTTGTGGCGGCGCCAGTCGCCCCGGTCGCTGATGCCATTGGAATAGCGACTGAACTGGCTATCGTCGGGGATGCTGACTCCTGCCACTGGATAGGGGTAGAAATAGTCGTCCATGTGGATGCCGTCCACATCGTAGCGCGACACGATGTCGCGGGCCACCTGGCAAATATAGTCGCGGTTCTCGGGGATGCCGGGATTGAGGATTTTCTGGCCGTCGTAGTCGAAGCACCAGTCGGGATGCTTGACGGCCACATGGTTGACAGAGAGCGAGGTGGTGCCCTTGGTCTTGGCGCGGTAGGGGTTGATCCAGGCGTGCAGCTCCATGCCTCGGGCGTGACACTGCTCAATCATCCACTGCAGCGGGTCCCAGTAGGGCGAGGGGGCCTTGCCCTGCTGCCCGGTGAGGAAGCGGCTCCAGGGCTCGAGGCTGCTCTGATAGAGGGCGTCGCACTCGGGGCGCACCTGGAAGATGATGGCGTTAGCGCCGTCTTTCTGCAGCACGTCGAGCTGGTATGCCAGGGTCTGCTGCATCTTCTCGGTAGACAGTCCCTGAAACTGTCCGTTGACGCATTGTATCCATGCGCCACGGAATTCTCTTTTAGGCTGTGCGCCGGCTATGGCCAGCACGAGCAGCACGACAGAGAGTAAAAAGGTTCTTTTCATCGTATGTAATGGTATATTTCTTTTGTCCAGTCATCGCCATTCTTGGGGCAGAAAGTGTTGATGCCCACCTGACTGGCGGCAGCCACATTGCGCGGCCCGTCGTCGACGAAAAGGCACTCCGAGGGCGGTGTCTGCTCCTCCATGAGGACGCGGCGGAAGAAGGTCTCGTCGGGCTTCATCACCTTCATGCGGTAGCTGAGGTAGAGGGCGTCGAGGTAATGCTCCAGCGAATGTCCCTCCCCGTCGAACTCCGTAGAGAGGACGAACGACATCATGTAGGGGTTGGTGTTGGAGAGCAGCACCAGGCGGTAGCCCTCGCTGCGCAGTTTCCTGAGCACATCAAGATTGCGCTGGGGGATGGCGCCGCAATAGCCCAGCCAGGCATGGCGGCACTCGTCGAAGGTCACTTCGCGACCCACCAGCCTGCTCAGCTCGTTGCGAAAATCCTCAGCCGAGATTTTACCCTCCTCCAGGTCGCCGAAGATGCCCCCCTGGGTATAGGGGTCGAGGCGCTGGGCGGCATCCTTCAGACCGAGGGCCTGGAAACGGCGCACGGCCTCGTCGTGGTCGATGGTGATGATGACACCACCCAAGTCAAATATTATCGTCTTTATCATAACTCTTAATAGTACCCCCAAGCCTACGGCAGGGAGGGGAAATTTCCTCCCCTTTGGGGAGGTTAGGAGGGGCTCTTACTCAGAATATTTTCGGTTTTTTGCGGCGTGCCTCCTCTAGAGAGAGCAGCTGCTGTTGTTCATTTTCATATTGTTCGCGCAAATGGACATACGCTTTGTCCAGCTCTTGTGAGAAATGAGGGCCGTCGGCCATCAGGCGCTGGGCTACCAGCGGGTTCTGCGAAGCATCTTTCAGCCACACGACGGGCCCGCCATAGACGGGTGCAATCTTCAGTGCGACGTGCAGCTGGCTGGTGGTCGCTCCGCCAATCATTATAGGAATGTCGAGGCCGGCACGCCGCAGCTCTTTGGCCACGTTGACCATCTCCTCCAGACTGGGTGTGATAAGCCCGGAGAGGCCAATCATGTCGACGTGCTCCTCCTGGGCTTTCCTAACGATGTCCTGGGCGGGCACCATCACGCCCATGTCGATGACCTCGTAGCCGTTGCAGGCCATGACCACGGCCACGATGTTCTTGCCGATGTCGTGCACGTCGCCTTTCACAGTGGCCAGCAGCACTTTCCCGGCATGCTGGCGCTGCCCGTCGCCGCCGCCCTGGATGTAGGGCTGGAGCAGCTCGACGGCCTGCTTCATCGTGCGGGCAGTCTTCACCACCTGGGGCAGGAACATCTTCCCTTCGCCAAAGCGGCGCCCCACCTCGTTCATGCCGGCCATGAGCGGCCCCTCTATGATGTCTACGGCACGGGGATACGTCTCCAGCGCCTCCTTCAGGTCGGCCTCGAGTGTGGAGCCGTTGCCCTTGATGAGCGCATCCTGCAAACGACGGTCAAGTGCTGACTTAGCGTTGAGCGTTGAGCGTTGAGAACTGTCGGTTTTCGTTGCCACTTCGTTCCCGCCCTCAGCTGGCGACTCCTTCGTCGTTCTTAACGCTTCGCTCAGCTGCGTCAGCCTTTCCGCTGCGTCGCTCCTCCTGTTCAGCACAGCATCCTCAAGCACTTCTAGCTGTTCTTTAGGAATATCATCGTAAGTAACTTTCGAAGAAGGATTTACAATTCCGAAGTCCATCCCTGCTTGAATGGCATGATAAAGAAAGACGGCATGCATGGCCTCGCGCAGATAGTTGTTTCCACGGAAGGCAAACGAGAGGTTGCTGACGCCGCCACTGACATGTGCTCCCGGCAGGTTTTGACGAATCCAACGCGTGGCACGGATGAAGTCCAGCGCGTATGCGTTGTGCTCTTCCATGCCTGTGGCAATGGCCAGGATGTTCGGGTCGAAGATGATGTCCTGCGGAGCAATGCCTGCCTGTTCTGTCAGCAGCCGATAGGAGCGCTGGGCTATCTCTATGCGCCGCTCATAGCTGGTGGCCTGCCCCTGCTCGTCGAAGCACATCACCACCACGGCGGCACCAAGGCGCTTCACGTCGCGGGCATGGGCGAGGAACACTTCTTCGCCTTCCTTGAGCGAGATGCTGTTGACGATGCTCTTGCCTTGCACGCACTTCAGACCGGCGGTGATGACCTGCCAGTCGCTGCTGTCGATCATCACAGGAACACGGGCAATGTCGGGCTCGGAGGCAATGAGATTCAGGAAACGGGTCATCTCTGTGCGGGCATCGAGCAGGCCGTCGTCCATATTGATGTCGATGACCACGGCACCGTCGTCCACCTGCTTGCGGGCTATCTCCAACGCTTCCTCGTAGTTCTTCTCCTTGATGAGCCGCAGGAACTTGCGCGAGCCAGCCACATTGCAGCGCTCGCCGACCACTGAGAACTGAGAGGTAAGAGGTGAGAACTGAGAGCTTGCTACCGCACTTGTTTCTGGCAAAGTGGCAAGCGCCACAGTCTCTGCGCTACACTCTCCATCAGGAACGCTACATTCTACGCCGGGGACGCTGCACGCTACGCTGGGGACGGCAAGCAGTTCCAGTCCGCTCAACCAGAGGCTTGTTGGCCTCGGGGCAGGCACATGCGGCTTCTTTCCCTCGACCAGGGGTACATAGCGAGCGATGAAGTCGGGCGTGGTGCCGCAGCATCCGCCCACGATGTTGACCAGGCCCTCGTCGATGAATTCGGCTATCTGCGGTGCCATCGTCTCAGGGGTCTCGTCGTAGAGTCCCAGCTCGTTGGGCAGTCCGGCATTGGGATAGGCACTGATGTAGTATGGTGCACGGCTTGCCAGCTCCCTCAGGTAGGGCTTCATCTGGCGTGCTCCGAACGAGCAGTTCAGTCCTATGGAAAATATCGGGAAGGTGCTGACGGAAGCGAGGAAGGCGTCGAGCGTCTGGCCGGAGAGCGTTCGTCCGGCGGCATCGCTGATGGTGACGCTGAGCATGACGGGCAGCTGCCGCTGGAGGCGCTCCATCACCTGCATGGCGGCATTGACGGCCACCTTGGCATTCAGCGAGTCGAAGATGGTCTCTATGAGCAGCAGGTCTACCCCACCCTCAATGAGGGCCTCTATCTGTTCGGTATAGGCATCGAAAAGCTGGTCGTAGGTCAAATCGCGGCGGGCAGGGTCGCTGACGTCGGGCGACATGGAACAGGTCTTGTTCGTGGGACCGATGGAGCCAGCCACGAAGCGGGGCTTTTCTGGGGTGGAATAGCTGTCGGCCACCAGGCGGGCCATCTTGGCGCCGCGCCGATTCATTTCTTTAACCAACGGCTCTAAGTGATAGTCATCCTGAGAGATACGCTGCGCATTAAAGGTGTTGGTAGTGATGATGTCGGCACCAGCCTGCAGGTAGCGCTCATGGATGCTGGCCACCACGTCGAGCCGCGTCAGGTTCAGCACATCGTTGTTGCCCTTCAACGGCACATCGGTCTCTATGCCCTTGCGGAAATCGGCTTCCGTAAGACCATACTCCTGAATGAGCGACCCCATGGCCCCGTCGAGGACCAAAATGCGCTTCCCAATGATGTCACATATACCATCCATGCCTTCAGCTCCTAAGTCCCTTCATGGCACGATCCATCTCACGCCGGTCTTCCTTCTCTTTCATGGTCTGCCTCTTGTCGAAGGCTTTCTTTCCCTTGCAAAGGGCAATGTCCACCTTGGCGCGCCCGTTCTGGTCAATAAAAATGAGTGTCGGCACGATGGTGTAGCCAGTCTGCTTTGTGGCGCTCTCCAGCCGGTTGATTTCACGGCGGGTGAGCAGCAGCTTGCGGTCACGCTTCTGCTCATGGTTGTTGTAGGAGCCATAGAAATAGGGGCTGATAGACATGCCCTTCACCCACAGCTCTCCATGTATGATAGCGCAGTAGGTATCCACCAGCGAAGCCTTGCCAGCGCGGATGGACTTGATTTCCGTGCCTGTAAGCACAATGCCCGCTGTCAGCTCCTCGATGAAGAAGTACTCGAAGGCTGCCTTACGGTTCTTTATCTGTACGGGACTCTTCTTGCGAATCTCCTGTTCCTGTTTGTTCACCTTGAATTTTACGTTTTTCTGTTAATAAACCACGGTGGCGAAATCGCTCATGTTTTCGTCCACATAGCGGGCGATGTGCTCAGTCATCTCCTCCTCGTTCTCGATGAACCAGTCGTCGTAGTCGTCAAACTGCGGGAACCGTTCATAGAGCGCCATGAACTCGTCCTCGGTGCAGTCCTTCTCCAGTTCCTCACGGGTCTGCAACCACAGTGTGTGCACCTCGTAGAGGCGCTTCGACAGCTCGCGCATGTGCCACATTTTGTTCAGAGCCTTGGCAAAGGGATTCTTGAAGATAAAGGGTCCATACCCATTGTGTATCAGCTGGATAAACCCTCCGCTCATCACTTCCTCGTGCAGGGTGTCCCAGCAGAGCAGCGTCATCTGGTTGGCATTCAGCTCCTGCAGGGTTTCTGCCGTGGGCTCGCCGCCAATGGCCTCGCGAATGGCGTGGATGACAACAGCCAGGAACTCGTCCATGCCCTCAAGCGCGGCCTGGCTCAGTTCATTGTCTTTTACGATTATCTCTTTCATACAAGATGCAAAGGTACGCTTTTTTTTTCATATTTGAAAGCGGCCTCCGTTTTTTTTCTTGAAGAAAGTTTCATTTTTGCTTTTTTCTTCGTACCTTTGCAGCCGAAATTCCGAAGAATCGAAAACAGATACGGATTATAACAGCCCCCACCCCTGCCCCTTCCCCTGAACGGAGGGGAGGGACAGGGGCAGGGTTTTTGACTTTAGGTATATAGAAGACAGATTGCGAGAACAGATTATTTGTCTGCATGGAAAACGATGTATATATACTGGGCATAGAAAGCTCATGCGACGACACGTCGGCGGCAGTGCTTAGAAACGAGATGCTGCTGTCGAATGTCACGGCTTCACAGGCCGTGCACGAGGCATACGGCGGCGTTGTCCCCGAACTGGCTTCGCGTGCCCACCAGCAGAACATCCTGCCAGTGGTCAGCGAGGCCATCAAGAGGGCGGGAATCACCAAAGAGCAGCTTTCGGCAGTGGCCTTCACCCGTGGTCCGGGACTGATGGGGTCGCTGCTGGTTGGCGTGAACTTCGCCAAGGGCCTTGCCCGCTCGCTGGGCATCCCGATGATTGACGTGAACCACCTGCAGGGGCATGTCATGGCCCATTTTATTCGTACCCCCGAAGACCCCGCCAAAGGGGGAGAGGGGGTGGCGCCTGTGAAGTCAGCCAACAGCTCCTCCCCCTCAGCATTGACAGGAGGAATACCCCCCTACCCTTTCCTCTGCCTGCTTGTCTCCGGCGGCAACTCGCAGATAATTCTCGTGCGCGCATATAATAAGATGGAGGTGCTGGGACAGACCATCGACGATGCGGCCGGCGAAGCTATCGACAAGTGCTCGAAGGTAATGGGGCTGGGCTATCCCGGAGGCCCTATCATCGACCGTCTGGCCCGGCAGGGCAACCCCAAGGCATACCAGTTTGCCGAGCCTCACATCCCCGGCCTTGACTACAGCTTCTCGGGACTGAAGACCTCGTTCCTCTACAGCCTGCAGAAATGGATTCAGGAAGACCCCGACTTCATCAGCCATCATCAGGAAGATCTGGCCGCCTCGCTGGAGTGGACCATTGTAGACATCCTGATGAAGAAGCTGCGGCTGGCCGTGAAGCAGACGGGCATCAAGCATGTGGCCGTTGCCGGTGGCGTGAGTGCCAACAACGGGCTGCGCAATGCCTTCCATGATTATGCACGCCGCTATGGCTGGACGATTTACATCCCGAAATTCAGCTATACCACCGACAATGCAGCCATGATAGGAGTAGTAGGCTACTACAAATACCTGGACAAGGAGTTCTGCCCGATAGATGCTCCCGCGTTCTCAAAAGTAACTATTTCTTAACCCCAAGAATATGGATTTTGAAGGAAAGATTATCAGCAGGGAAATCAGCGAACTGCTGTGGGAAACAGAGAAGACCGTGGCTACGGCCGAGAGTTGCACCGGCGGACGCATCGCTGAGTCCATCATTGCCGTACCCGGCGCATCGAAATACTTCAAGGGTGGCATCATTTGCTATGTCAACGAGGTGAAGGAGAACCTGCTCGGCGTGAGCCACCAGCTGCTGGAGGAAAAGACGGCCGTCTGCGAGGAGGTGGCCATTGCCATGGTGAAGGGAGCCTGCAAGACCCTAAACACCGACTTCGCCGTTGCCGCCACAGGCATCGCAGGCCCTACGGGCGGCACAAAGGACATTCCCGTAGGCACCATCTGGCTGGCCTGCGGAACCCCCGACAACATCATCACCTGCAAGGTGGAGGAAGACCATGGCCGCGACATCAACCTGGCCATAGCCACCAACAAGGCTATGCAGCTGCTGCGTGACTTCCTGAAAGCGAACCAGCCCGTTCTTTAAAGCGCTCCATGAATAAAGCATCAGCTCAAGGTACTTCGTCCGAAGCACCTTGAGCTGACATTCTTCTGTCCCGATTCTTATTATTCGCGGCGCCCGAAGATGCGCAGCAGATAGATGAACAGGTTGATGAAGTCCAGGTAGAGCGACAGAGCGCCGAGCAGGGCGTATTTCTGCATCGTCTCACCAGCGTCGGGGGCCTGCAGGCACATCTGCTTGATTTTCTGAGTGTCGTATGCCGTCAGGCCGACGAAAATGAGCACGCCCGCATAGCTGATAATCATCTGCATCCCCGAGCTCTTCATGAATATATTAACCACCGTGGCGATAATCAGCCCCACGAGTGCCATCATCAGCAGCTTTCCCATCGAGGTAAGATCCTGCTTCGTAGTGTAGCCAAAGAGCGACATTGCGCCGAAGGTGCCTGCCGTGATGAAGAACACCGTTGCGATGCTGGCAGTGGTGTAAATCAGGAAGATAGACGACAGCAGGGCGCCGTTGATGATGGAGTAGAGCACAAAGAGCAGCGTGGCCGTGAGCAGCGACAGACGGTTGATGGCTGCCGACACGCCGATGACGATGGCCAGCTCTACGCCGATGAGAATCCACATCGTGGCACGGCTAGAGTAGATCAGCGTCAACAGCTGCTCGCTGGTTGCCACATAGTAGGCCGTAAAGCCCGTAATCACCAGTGCCAGGGTCATCCACACATACACCTTGCGCATGAGGGCAGGAAAGGCTGCCGACACAGCAGCCTCACGAGCCGCAGATGTCGACCGATAGTTCAATTCTTGGTAGTCCATTGTTCTTTTTCTTGTTTTTTTTCTGTTTTTTATTATACTATTATTCATTCACTATTCACTAATCAGAAGCGGAAGTCGAGTTCCACGTCGACGAAGTTGTAGTTGTTATGGCCTATACGCTCGTTGACGCGGGCATATTCGGCATTCAGCTGCAGGTTCTTCGTGAAGAAGTAGTTGAATCCCACCTCATACATGGTCTTCGACGAGGCCCACTCCTTGGCCGGGCGGTAGACATTATAGCGGGCCTTGGCGTGGAGCTTGCTCTTCACGACAGGCACGATACCGAAGGCATAGAAGCCGTCGGCCTTGGTTCCCAGCGACTTGTCGGCACCCCATCCCTGGCTGTGGATATACTCCGTGCGGAACGTCCACTCGTTCTTGTCGTACTCGGCAGACAGGGCATAGCGGTTCTTCCCGCCCACGTCGGCACGGCTACCCGTCCATCCGAAGCCGCCGATGCGCAAGCCGCTGATAGGCATGATCCATGCGCCGCCGATGATGTCCTTCCGGTTGTCCTTGTCCTTCTGGTTGATGCCTTCACCGTTATAGACACCCACCTGATAGTGCAGCAGACTGCGCCCGGAAGCCAGCGGGAACAGGTCGCCCTGCACCTGCAGGCCGATGTCGCGTCCGCCCGACGATTTCTCACCCGTGCGGTCGCCGAAGCCCGACAGGTTGTTGACAACCATCGCATACGAATACCATCCCTGGGTGATGGGGTGCGTGGGGTTCTCGAAGGTGAAAGCACGCTTGAACTGACCGGCCCTCACTTTGAAGAACTTATACCTGGCCCATTCGGCATAGAGATCCACCAGCTGCACGGTAGGCTCTCCGGGGCCTTTCACATTGGTGCCCTGCACCTGTACGCGCCAGTCGAAGTCCTTGATCTTGCCGTCGAGGATGAGTCGCATCAGACGCAGGTTGAAGGTATTCTCCTCAGCGTCCTTCTTGTCGTTGCCCTGATACTGCAGCATGCCGTAGCCGCTGAGCTTCACATTCTCAGATAATTGAATCTGGGCATTGCCGGTCAGAGCAAGAGCCAGGAATGCCATTGTCACAATACTTTTCTTCATAGTTCGTCTTTATGGGGGTTATTTAATTGCTTTTTCGGGGTAGTACACTCGTTGACCAGATAGACGATGCTCATGTAGGGGATACCCGTATTGGTCTCCAGGCCTATCTCGCAGGTGCGGCTGTTGCTGTAGCCCACCTCAATGTGGTTTGCCTCAATCTGCGGGCGCAGCTTGCGCAGCGCATACTTGTTCATCTCGGGGAAGGTGAAGCCCCTGTCGCCGGCAAAGCCGCAGCAGCCCACGCCCTCAGGCAGGAATACCTTCTTCGAGCACATCCTGGCAAGGCCAATGAGGTCGTCGGCCACTCCCATCTGCCGTGTGGAACAGGTGATGTGCAGGGCCACGGGACGGTCGATGGGATGGAAGTCGAGCCTCGGCACAAGGTACTTCATGATGAACTCGGCAGGCTCGTAGAGGTGCATCTTCTTCTTCATCTTGCCCTCCGGGCGAGCGTCTACGCCCTCGGCAGAGCCGATGGGAGCATCGTTCTGCTCAGGCTTACCCATCACCTTCCTCATGCGGTGCAGGCAGGGGCTCTGGGCGCAGAGCACGGGGTACTTGCCCTCTTCCGACGCCTTCCAGAGCGCCTGCTCCAGCTCGGCACTCTTGCGGTCGGCAATGTCGAGCATGCCCTTCGACTCCCATATCTGCCCGCAGCACATCTTCTCCATGCCCTCCGGGAAGATGACCTCGTAGCCGGCTTTCGCCATCAGCTGTATGACTTCGTCGACCAAGTCATGCTTCATGTTTCCATGCTTCGACTGACCCATTGTCTGGTTGATGCAGCTGGGGAAATAGACCACCTTCAAAGCCTCCCCCACGTGCTCTTTGTGAGGATGGTCGGGCGAGAGGCTTTTCTCAATGATGAACTGCGTCAGGTCCGACTTCTTCGGCTGGCGGTGCTTCTTCGGCATGGCGGTAGTCCACAGGGGCATGCCCATCTTGTTCATGCCTCGGCACACGGTTGTCATCAGCTTGGGGCCGAGGGTGACATGGGCGGCATGCGCCACGTCGAGCACCACGCGCAGGCCGCTCTTGATGCCTGCCATGTGGTTGGCGGCAAACTCGCCAGCCTTGTAGCCCATCTTCGAGTGGTTCATGTCCAGCTGGCGAATGAGGTGGGTCAGCTCGCCCGTGTTGATCTTCATCGGGCACGAGGTGGAGCACAGGCCGTCGGTAGCACAGGTCTGGTCGCCATAGTACTTATACTGCTTGCGCAGGGCGGCGGCACGCTCGGGGTTGGCACCCGTCGACTCCAGCTCCCTTATCTCGCGCTGCACGGCGATGCGCATACGGCTCGACAGCGTCAGTCCGCACGACATGCAGTTCACCTCGCAGAAGCCGCACTCTATACACTTGTTGGCGCGCTTCACCTGCTCAATGGTCTCCTTGGCCGTCGAAAGCGAGGGATCCATCAGATAGTGACCGCCGTCGGGCACGCTGTCGAAGTCGTAGTCCAGCACAGGCAGCGGCTTCAGACACTTGATGAAGCACTCCGGGTCATCGTTGAAGATGACGCCCCGGTTCAGCAGCCCGTTGGGGTCGAAGATAGCCTTCAGCTCCTTCATCACCCCGTATGCCTTCTCGCCCCACTCGTACTTCACAAAGGGCGCCATATTCCGGCCCGTGCCGTGCTCGGCCTTCAGCGAGCCGTCGTAGTCCTCAACCACGAGGCGTGCCACGTCGCGCATCATCTCAGCATAGCGGGCCACCTCGTGCTCGTCGGCGAAGCTCTGGTTCAGGATGAAGTGGTAGTTGCCCTCGAAGGCGTGGCCGTAGATGCAGGCATCGTCGTAGCCGTGGTCGGCAATGAGCTGCTGCAGCCTCACCGTGGCCTCGGGCAGCGACTCGATGGGGAACGCCACATCCTCGATGAGGCACGACGTGCCCACAGGACGCGTGCCGCCCACGCTGGGGAAGATGCCCGAGCGGATGGCCCAGTACTTGCCGTAGACCTTGGGGTCTTCGGTGAACTCGGCAGGCTGGTAGAGCCGGAACTGTCCCAGGCATTCTTTAATCTTCGCCATCTTCTCCACCAGCTGCTCGTGGGTCACGGCCTTCGTCTCGGTGAGGATGGCCGTCAGGTTGTGGTAGTCGCCAGGCTCCACGCCCGCTATCCTGCCGGCATCCACGTCGGCCTTATATTGCAGGAACACAGGGTCGTCCACCGAGCTGAGCGACTTGTAGTCGAGCATCTCCGCGCTCTTCACCATCAGCTGCTCGGCGCTCATCGCCAGGTCCTCTTCGCCCGCCTTCAGCTTCTTCATGGCCACCACGGCCTCGCAGCTCTCGCGCATGGTCATGAAATAGACCATGGCCGACGCCTTGAACGGATAGTCCTTCAGCGTCTTCATCGTCACCTCCGAGAGGAAGGCCAGTGTGCCCTCAGAGCCTACGATGGAGTGGGCGATGATGTCGAACGGGTCGTCGTAGGCCACCAGCGGGCGCAGGTTCAGGCCCGTCACGTTCTTGATGCTATACTTCTTTAATATACGCGCGCGAAGCCCCACGTCGGCACGAACACGGTCGCGCAGCGCCTCAATCTTCTCCAGGAACTCCGGGTGACTCTTGCGGAATGCCTCGCGGCTCTCCTCCGAGCCGGTGTCGAGCACCGTGCCGTCGGTCAGGATGATGCGTGCAGAGACCATCATGCGGTCGCTGTTGGCATGCACGCCGCAGTTCATGCCCGAGGCGTTGTTCACCACGATGCCGCCCACCATGGCCGCACCTATCGAGGCCGGGTCGGGCGGGAACACCCGTCCGTAGGGCTTCAGAATCTCGTTCACCCGTGCACCCACGATGCCGGGCTGGAGCCTGATAGTATCTCCGGGGGCGAGGCTGAACTTCTCCCAATGCTTCCCCGCCACGATGAGCACGCTGTCCGTGCAGCTCTGCCCGCTGAGCGACGTGCCGGCGGCGCGGAAGGTGAACGGCAGCCCGTATTGATGGCACAGACGGACGGTGCTTGAGATTTCCTCCTCGCCGTCGCTACGGACGACGACCTTGGGAATCTGGCGATAGAAACTGGCATCCGTACCCCAGCCAAGGGTGCGGAGCTCGTCGGTATAAATGCGGTCAGAGGGGATGGTCTGCCGGAGGTCGGTGAGGAATTTGTTCAGCATAGGTTTGTATAAGAATTCATGGTGACACACTAATCGTTTGCAAAGATACAAAAAGTCGGGGGCAAAACAAAATTATTTCCCCTATTTTTTCTCAAATTTCTTTTTTTCGCGCGTATAATGCGTGCACGCGCGGAAATAACATGTATAGCGAACGCCCCCTGATAGAGGACACAGCATGAAAACCACTCAAAAGGAGTGAGTGCCCCTCCCTGCATGGTCGACCCCCTTCAGGGTCGATATTACTACTCTTTGCTTCCGGGGGTACTCGCTACGCTCATACCCTCGGCTACGGAGCGGAGACACGTTCAGCGTCTTGAGCCAACTGCTATATCGTTGCCATTAATTAATTCCGCAATATACTGAGCTATTTGCTTTTTCAACAAAGGCAAGTCGTTGGTGTAGGTATCCCAAATTAATGTGTCATTTGTATTGATATAGCCATGCACCAGCGCATTACGCATATCTACGATGTCTCGCCACGGCACTTCCTGATGCTTGTCGCGAAACTCCTTTGTCAATAGATTGGCTGCCTCGCCAATAATCATAATGTTATAAACGACAGCATGATAGCACATGATATTCGCTCTCATGTCTTGGAATGACTTTCCCTTGAGATAGTCATTAATATGCTCTATGCACTCGTCAATATGACGAAGGCGATCAATGTCTCTAATCGTTTCTCTCATAAATAACTTTTATGTCACGATTTGCAGTTTTCTGGACATCTGGGCGGAGGGTTCCCTCTTCCACGAGATCAACTTTGCAACCCAGTTTTTCCTCCAGTTCACGATGCATGCGTAAATAGGCGAACAAACCTATGGGAAGGCTACGGTCGAATTTCACAAGAAGGTCAACATCGCTGTCCTCACGCTCCTCGCCTCGAGCATAGGAGCCGAAGAGCCACGCCTTCAGGACGGGCTGCGTCTTGAAGTATTCGGCTATCTTCTGCGCCATCCTGACTGTAGCAGGCGACGGATTGGTCTGCGGAACTTGTGTACTCATAGCTTCCTTGTTATAGTTTCGGGGGACAAAATTACAAAATATCCTTGGAATGGCCAAATCAATAGCAACTTTTTTGGGCAATAATATAGCAGTTGGCCTATGAATTCTTCTCCGGCGGTAGCCGCATTCCCGACCTTCGGTCGCCTACCCGTAACCTTTCCCCTCCCCTCAAGGCAATTGCGAGGCAATCGCGAGGAGGGAGCGATTGGGGAGCGAAGCGACGGGGGCCGGAGCAATTGGGGAGCGAAGCGACGGTGGGGCGAAGCCGGGGCAGGGGTGGGGTCTCTAACTTTTTCCACTGAGAGTAAGCAGACGATAACAGATTTGCTGAAAGGAAGTTACAGACCCCACCCCTACCCCTCCCCTTGAGGGGAGGGGAGCGCCATCCGGCTTCTAAAAGAGCAGTTGGCCTAGGAATTCTTCTCCGGCGGTTGCCGTTCCTCCCTTGAGGGGAGCGGCATGCGGAGTAATTCTCTGACGAGCCAAGCGGCCGCTCGACCTTTGGTCGTTTTGCAAGGCAAGAAAGCCGGGCGAATCAGGGTCAGTAAATTCAGGGCCAACTGCTAAGTCATTGGCAATAATTAACGTGAATTCGTGTTCCATTTACGCATATTCTTTGACGAGCGAAGCGGCAAGCCGATTACGCGTAGTGCCGCAGGCAAGAATAACTCCTCGCGCGCGTACGCGCGCATAAAAAGGGGGAAAAAGGAGCTACTGGCGCTACTTTGGGGGTTAAACCACTGGATTGCAGTGGATTGTCGGTAGCTACAGGTCTTGAAAGCGAGCTACTTTGGTAGCTATAGGTCGAGGAGCCGACTTTGCCGTGTGTAACATGGGGAATGTTACATGCGGCAAAGTCCTTGGGATGAGCCAGTCGGAAAACGGCGTGCGTATTTTCCCAAACGGCGTGCGTATGTTCCCAAACGGC